>JAEEGL014141669.1_pt1 | contig 125506 bp, 117 predicted proteins | sample 9134231 | NCBI WGS metagenome assembly JAEEGL01 (sample SAMN16246548, study PRJNA631951) | gut metagenome | biome: gut microbiome; feature: rumen; material: fiber-attached | host: Bos | place: Iran: Karaj | collected 2018-10 | reverse complement strand
GCCGTACGCACGATCCCGCAGTTTGACCCCGCGAACCCGAAGATGATCTCGCAGGGCCCCAGCGTCTGTATTTTCAACAAAGAAGATCCGGAAGAGGTTCTGGCTTCCTGGCTCTTCGCACAGTACCTTCTTACGAACGACGTACAGATCGCATATGCACAGACCGAGGGTTACATCCCGGTAACGAAAAAAGCGCAGAACGACCCCGTGTATCAGGATTATCTCTCCCGCGCGGGAGAAGATCAGGATCTTTACTACGACGTAAAGATCAACGCTTCGAAACTGCTGCTGGATAATATCGGCAACACGTTCGTCACCCCCGTGTTCAACGGATCCGCTTCCCTGCGCGACGCCGCCGGGCAGATGATCGAAAACGTGGCGACCTCCACTCGCCGAAAGGAAACGGTGGACGACGCGTATATGGAAAAGCTGTATAAAAACGTGCAGTCGCTTTACCGCTTGGATCAGCTCGGCGCGGCAAACGCAGATACAGGCGCAAGGGATCTCGGGCCGTTGCCGAAAACCAGTGTAGTTCTGCTCTCCTGCATTGCGGGCGTATGGGTGCTTATGGGCGTTTTCGCCCTAAAGAGCGCGATCGGCAAGAAAAGGAAACAAAATTGTAAAAACTCTTGATTTTATAAAAATTATCATCTATAATGTGCAAGATGAAAATCAAAATTTTCAAAACAAAAAGGAGACAAACAATGAAAAAGCTTATCGCACTTTTACTTGTTCTTTCCGTGGTATTCGCTTTTGCGGCCTGCGGCGGCAAAACCGAGACCGAACCCACTGATCCGGCCAACCCCACGGACGCATCCACCACCGCTTCCACCGAAGCCGGTACCGATGAACCCGACGACGCTGAAGTTACCGTGATGTCTCACGAAGAGTATGCCGCAGCCGCCGTTGACACCAAGGTTTGCGTTGAGACCTACGTGCAGGCCAAGCAGAGCTGGTGGGACAACAAGGCTACCGTTTACGCCCAGAGCGAAGACGGAGCATACTTCCTTTACAACATGAGCTGCTCTGAAGACGACTATGCGCTTCTTACCCCCGGCACCAAGATCAAGGTTACCGGTTTCAAATCCGAATGGGCCGGCGAAGGTGAGATCGTTGCCGCCACCTTTGAGATCCTTGAAGGCAGCTTTATCGCAGAGCCGGTTGACGTTACCGCTCTTCTCGGCACCGACGAGCTTGCCGCCCATATGAACGAATACGTATCCTTCAAAGGCATGACCGTGGAAGCTTCCACCGACGCCGACGGCAACGAGGCTGCGTTCCTTTATTCTTACGACGGCTCCGGCGAAGAAGGCAGCGACCTGTACTTCAAGGTGTCCCTCAACGGCACGACCTATACCTTCACGGTAGAGTCTTATCTCACCGGCGCCGATACCGACGTATATAAAGCCGTTAAAGATCTGAAGGTCGGCGACGTGATCGATATGGAAGGCTTCCTTTACTGGTATGAAGGCGTGAATCCGCACATCATCGCCGTTTCCGCCGCTGCGTAATCCGCAACAAGTTAACACAAAAATAGAGCCCGATGCAAATTCGGGCTCCTTTTTTTATTTTCATTCTTTATTTATCGAGGTCCACTGTTACGTCATAAGCAGAGATCCACGTACGCGTTGCGAAGTTTCTGGCGCGGATCATCACCTGATCGTCATACGCCTCTATTACCCAGCCGCAGCCGTTTGCCATATGGCCGCCGTGAACAAAATCAAAATACATGTACGAGGGCAGGTTGATCAGTGTAATAGGGTTACCGTTATCGTTTTCCATATATTCCACGGAAGCGTATTTCGGGCCGATAAGGTATCCTTTGTTTTTGAAGCCGCCGTGGATGTGGCCGCTGATATAGAACACGTTATCATATTTTTTCAGAATTTGAACAACCTTCTCATTCTGCGCGCCTATGCCGCCGATCTCCTGGGGATGTTTTTTATTGAGTTCCCAGTTATAAGGCAGGCCGTGGGTCCCGTTGACCGGCTGATGCATGAACACAAAGATCGGCAGGCCGGAACCGGAGGCCTTTGCCATAACGGAAGCGAACCATTCCAGCTGCGTATCGCTGAGATAAGCGTCCACGCCGTGCCCTTCCGAGCCCAAAGCAATAAAGTAATACCCCTTTACAATATCGGAATAATACATCTGTGTGATCTCGCGGTTTGAAATCGCTTTATTGTAGAATTCAAACGTGGTCCGAACACTGTCGTCGCTCTCATCCGGGCCCCAGGTATCGTGGTTGCCGATCACAACAAACGTATTGTCTGCAATATCATATTTTGATACGGCGTCCGCAAAAACGTCCCATTGGTCCGGTTCGCCGCCGTCGGTGATATCGCCGTTGAACACCACCGCGTCAAGGCGGTCCTCCGCATCGGCCATATCGTGCAGGCCGAGCTCCAGCATTCCCTGGAAGATCATTTTGAAATTGCCGCGCAGATGCGAATCGGAAATCACCGCAAAGCTGACGCCGCAATCCTCTTTCGCGCGGGCAATCCGCTGCACCTTTTTGCCCTCAATGAGACCCACCGGGGTGGTGACCACCATAACGAGCGAAAGAAGCATACTTACGAGTTTTACCATCAGGCTTAAAAACATGACGAGAACTCCCTTCTTGGTTCAACCACTATTTCATCAGCTTTTTCAGCTGCTTTTCTTCTGCGTGCGGCAGAATGGAATGCAGATGTGTCAACACACGCTCATAGGATTCTTCGGGCGAACGGGCGTAGGCGTCGTCTGTAAATTCCTCTCCGAAGAACGCTTCCGGCGTGGAGTACTGCGCCACGCCCCAGCCGTAAGGCAGGCCGTATTTATCGCGCTGGTAAACGAAATCGGAGATCAGCACGTAGCACTGCATCTGCAGGCGCGCGATCAGCGGATCGAAGCCTTTTTTGCCCTCTTTGCCGTAGCCGCCGAGAAACTTCAGTTCGCTGGACGTAACGGGCGCGTGCTGCTCTAAAAGCTTATACAACACCTTATCCTGATACGGTACCATACCGAAATCGTACAGCTCCTCAAAATCGAGGCCGCCGCGGCGGATATTGGCAAAATCAGGGAACCATTCTTTACTGATGAACACGGCCTTTTTGCCGATGAACTTGCCATAGGCGCAGCCGGTTTTGCGGATCACCGGGCCCTTCCATTCCCAGATCCCCTCGCCCTCATCAGGGAACCATGCCGCGGGGGCGATGTGTTCGCTGATGGAGAACCCCTTGATCGGATTCCTGAAAAAAGGAACAAAGCCGAGGGTGTTCACCGCCTCGGCAAGGTCCTGTTCTGTTCTGATATACAACTCGTTAAAAATCATATTCAAAGCTTTACGCGCTTTTCTTCCAGCGGCATGGCCGGGCGGAAATGCGGCACCTCGAGCGTTCTGCTGCCGTTGGTGACAGACAAAGCGGAGAGCAGCCCCACGGCAGTCCATTCGCAGGCTTTATACACGTTCAGTTCGGGCTGTTCGTTCTTTCGGATCGCCTCGATGAAATCTTCAACGATGAAGAAATCGCCGCCGCCGTGGCCCGCGCCGAGCTGCTCGGGCGTGGCGTTTTTGTATTTATCGGGCAGGTACTCATTGAACTCGGTGAGCGGCGTCCAGTCCATCTCCCCTTTTGCCGTTTTGCGGGTGGTAAGCGAAACACGGTCCACGTCCCCGGCGAGGTTGCCCTTGCCGTACACAGCAGACTGGAAAATGCCCTCGGTGCCCTGCAGCTGATACAGGTCCATGCTGTGGGGGCGGGGCGAAAGGCAGTCGGTACGGATCTGGATCAGCTTGCCCTTATCGGTACGGCACATCGTGGTGGTGCCGCTGTCCTGCTTCAGACCAAGCGTATTATACACGCCGGGCGAGAACGTGGAGATCTCGGTGATGCGCTCGCCCGGAAACCACTGCATTACGGGGCCGATGCTGTGCGTGGGGTAAAAATTGCCCCGCTTGCCGCACTGCCAGTAAGAACGCCACGACGTCTTCCCGTTCGGGTAAACGAGAATATTGGAGATGTTGTGCAGGTAGGAACCCTCTGCATAGTAAGTTTCACCGAACATCCCGCGCGCCACCATGCTCTTCACAAGCTGCACCTGGGGCGTGTAGATGTAATTTTCGGCATACATATAGATCTTGTTATACTTTTCAACGCATTCGCACAGCCAGAAAAGCTCGTCCATCGAAACGCCCGCGGTGACCTCGCTCATCACGTGTTTGCCGGCCTCCAGCGCGGCGATGGTCTGGGGCACGTGGCACTGCATGGGCGTGGCGATGATCACGGCGTCGATATCGCTTTCGAGCATATCGTCGAACACGCGGTATTTCTTAACACCGCCGATCCTTTCGGCAGCACTGTTCAGAGCGTCTTCGTTCAGGTCGCACATGGCGGCGATCTCAACGTCGGGCATGATCTTCAGGCCCTGCAGCGTAGAAAGGCCTCTCACGCCTGCGATACCGATTTTAATCATAAACGCACTCCCCTGTTATTCAAAGATCTCATCCACAAGGCGGCGCACTTCGGCGTCGGTAAAGAAGCGGGGATACCCTACGAGCTTTGCCTCTTCCTGCGCCTTGCGGGCGATCTCAAAGCAATCCTGTTTGTTGTACGGAATGGCGGATACGCGCACGCCGAGCCGCTCGATCAGCACTTCTATGGCGGCGATCAGGTCTTCCGCCGTGTCGCCGATACCGCAGTATTTGGCGAGCTTTGCCATCTTATCTGCTGCAAAGGGCAGATAGGCGCGCAGCACGGGAACGAACGCCGCCGCAATGGCAAGGCCGTGGGGCACGTGATAGAATTCGCCGAAGCGGTGCGCGATGGCGTGGATATACCCGGTGCCGATGCGTCCGAAGCTCTTGCCCGCGAGGTACGCGGCGTGCTGCATTTCGGCACGGGCAGCAAGATCGTGCGGATGTTCGCAAACGGTTTCGAGGTTTTCAAATACCGCTTTCGCCGCCTGCGGCGCAAACTCGGCGTCCTTCGGGAAGGCGGGAGCGAATAGGCTCAGGCAGCTTTCCACCGCGTGAGAGAGCGCGTCGATGCCCGTATAGGCGGTGCCCATGCGGGGCACGCTTTCGGTGAGCACGGGATCGAGCACGATCACGTCCGGCAGGAATTTATCGCTGGTGAAGGGGCGCTTCTTATTCTTTTCTTCTTCGGTTGCCACGGCAAAGAGCGTGGCCTCGCTGCCGGTGCCAGCGGTGGTGGGGGCGAGCAGCAGCGGCACGGCGGGGCTGCAGACGCTGTCCAGCCGAGCGATGTCTTCAACAAAGTGGTTCGGGTTGGCGGCTCTGAGCGCCGTGATCTTGGCGGTATCGAGCACGCTGCCGCCGCCGATACCCACAACGCAGTCGCAGCCGTTTTCGGTATATACGTTCAGCGCGCGGGTGGTATCGCTCACCGTGGGTTCCGCAGCGATATCGGTAAACACGGGCACGTCGCCGAGTTTTTCAAGGAGCTGCTTTACGGCGCCCACGTCGAAGGGTACGGTGATCACAAGGGGCTTTTTAAGGCCGCGGGAAGAAAGCGCGTCGGCAATGCGCAATACGCTGTTCTCTCCGGTGATCATTTCGGGGGTTTTCAGCACGGCGTTTTTCAGCACGCCGAGGGTCAGCTTGCCGATGGGAGTGATGCGGCCGCCCTTGCCCGCGGGCTCGAGGGTGACGGGCGGATAATCGAGATTGCCGCCGTTGGTGAGGTACGCTTTATCGGGCTTGCTCCACGCAAAACCGAGCTTTTCGAGGGCGGCAACGGTTTCGTCGTTTATCATTTTCACCTCGCTGGAGCGGCCGGAGATGATCATATAGAACATATAGACGTGGATATCGCGATCCGTCAGGTTGGCGTTGGCGATCTCAATGGTCTCGGCGGTGGAGGCGAAGCGCCACGGGCGGTCGAGCATTTCGAACATATCGCGCACGTCGAGGTAATTGTGGTTGAACATATGCCATACGCGGTTGCGGGCGCCGGAGAGGGCGAGCTTCACGTAGCCGCGGGCGCACTCGTCCACGGCGGTGAGATCCATGGGATATTTATCCATGTTCTCGTGGTACACACCGAGCTTGAGGATGGCGTGCAGCCGGTGCAAAAAGCCGTTATCGGCGGCGTTGCGCTGGAATTTACCGTCTGAAACGCGCCAGGTCAGGTTGCCGATGCGGTAGATATTTACGATCAGGCCCTGCTGCCGCGCTTTGAGCACTTCTTCTTCTGCGCGGTATTTGGAGCGGATATACACGTTATCGGTATAGCGCTGGCCGATATCAAGAATGTTCTCGTCGAACACGGCGTTTTCGGTCTGCTGGATCACGGTTGCCGCGCCGTGCACGCTCACGGTGGAGGTATGCTGCATCACGGCGTTGGCGGCGAAACAGAACGCGATCACATTGCGGGTGCCCTGCACGTTGGTTCGCTCGAGATCGGCGTAATCGCCCGCGTGGTGCACGTTGGCAGCCACGTGGAACACGGTATCCACGGTTTCGGCGAGGGAATCATAACGGTCGCCGAGGCCGAGGTCTTCTTTTTCGACGTTGCCAAGCACGGGAATGATCAGGTCGCTCTTCCAGTCGCCGAAATAATATCTGATATGGTCGTAAAGGCGTTTTTCGTCGCGCACGAGGCAGTAAACGGTTTTGCCCGCGTCGGCAAGCTCTTTGAGGATATGCACGCCCAAAAAGCCCGTGGCGCCGGTGAGCAGCACGTTATGATACGGCGCGCTGATCTCATCGGACCGGGTGGCGGCAAGGATATCGTTTGCGTTTTCAAGCCGGGATTCTTCGATCACGCTCTCGGTTTCCACCTGCAGGGCAAGGTCGCTGAGCACGGGATGGTCGTAAACCGTCTGAGGGCTGAGATTCAGCGAAACGGCAAGCTCCACCGCGTTCAGGCTGTTGCCGCCCACGGTAAAGAAATGGTCCGTCATGCTGATCTGGTCGGTATTGAGCAGCTCGGTAACGATATTGTACACGCGGCGCTCGGCTTTCGTGGCCGGGAATACCAGTTCTTTTTTTACGCTGCCGTGCGAAAGGCTGCGCTTGATTTTCTGCGAGGCGGTTTTTTCAAAGGGCGTTTCGCGCAGGTAAAAGCCTTGGATGCGCTGGTAAGAGGCGACCTCGGCATTTACGCGCCTGAGCACTTCGGGCATATAGGCGGCGATATCGGTAATGCCGTGCTTTTCCGCCCAGGCGAAATCCGGGAATATATCGGCGTAAATAACGCCGTGCTCGCCGTAGCAAACGCACTCTTTCACGATACGCTCGTTATACAGCTTATTCTCAAGGAATTCGGCGGAAACGTTTTCGCCGTTATCAAGCAGAATCAGGTTTTTGCAGCGGCCGGTGATATACAGGTAGCCGTCCTCGTCAAAATAGCCGAGATCGCCGGTATGGAGCCAGCCGTCTTCGGTGAAGGCTTCTTTGGTGGCTTCCGGGTTTTTATAATACCCCATCATCACGTTGAGGCCTTTGAGCTGCAGCTCGCCGTCCACAATGCGGCCCTGCATACACGGGATCAGCCGCCCCACGGAGCCGCTCTTATTAAATTTGCCCACGTTGTTTGCCACAATGGGGGCGCATTCGGTCATGCCGTAGCCGTTGTAAACGCCGATGCCGGTGGCGTTGTAGCGGTCGTTCAGTTCTTTTTCGAGCGGAGCGCTGCCGGAGGATATGGTGGTGAACTCGCCGCCGAAGAATTCTTTGAACGCCTCCTGCTCGGTCATGGTATCGGCATGCGCGCGGGCATAGCGAAAACCGGCGTTCATCATGAATTTGATCATCTGCGGCACGGCAAGCATGCCGTTGGGCTTATACAGCTGCAGATCGGAGGCTACGTTCTGCAGGTTATCGTTCAGGCACAGCGTGCGGGCGTTTACCATCACCTTGGTAACGTTGCCGGTAAGGCCGAACGCGTGATGGTAAGGCAGCACGCCCAGCATGCGCTGGGTGGGATACGCCTCGTGCACATAGGAGCCGGTGGCGATCAGGTTGCGGTGCGAGAGCATAACGCCCTTGGGGAAACCGGTAGTGCCTGAGGTGTACATGATGGCGCAAAGGCTGTCGCCGGGCGGATCGTTTTCGTATTCCCCGGCATATTCGGTATAGATATCGGCGATGTTTTTAACGTTTTCACCGGGTTCGGCAGAGTTATCGAGAGAGATGAAACAGGTAACGGAGGGCACGTCCTTTTTGATGGCTTCATAAAGCGGGCGGTGCTTTTTATCGAAAAAGAACACCGTGCAATCGGCAAAATCAACGAGCTTTACGTTCATTTCGTCCGTTTCCGCAGGCGCCAGCGGCACTGCGGCGCAGCCGGTATCCACGATTCCTAAAAACGCAACGACCCAATCGAAGCTCGCGCCGCCCACAAGCGCGGCGTGCGTATTCTTTTCGCAGTGAGATACAAGGAAGCGGCTTACCGCGTCGGAGCAGTTTTTGAGCTCGATATAGGTTTTCGCCTCTACGCCGCCTTCGGTTTTATACTCCATAAAGTGCACGTCGCCGAAATCGCGCGCGCACGTATCAAGGAGATCCTTGAAGCTTCGCATATTTCTCATATATGTTTTATCGGACATTTTGTGGCCTCCAAAACCAACAATGTGCTATTTTTAATTTTAACACAATAACAAACCGAATTCAACTGTAAATATTAAAAAATTATAAACAAAATAAAAGCGGCGCTTGCAGCGACGGATTTTCGGTGTTACAAATGTTTGAAAATGTGGTATACTGGTTTTGTCTGAAAAGCCGGAGCGCCCATTTCCATCTGAAAAAGGCAAGCTTCGGCATTTACAACACGGAGGAAGAGGTAGATCAGCTTCTCGAAATGCTTCCCTCTCTGATCGAACAGGCAAAGTACGAGGTGGATACGCAGTATTCCAGAGCCGACCCCGCCTATTGATCACAGCCTGCCGTAAAGACAGGCGCAGTTTCCTTGTATTGAAAACGAAGCAGGCCCCCGATCCGTTTTGGGTCAGGGGCCTTTTTATGAAAACGCGAAAAGTGAGCAGAAAAACGGCGCGCCGAAAAAGAAACGCGGCGCGCCCGGATTTGTATCCGATTCGGATTTATTGATCGCTGATATCCGTTTTTTACCTCACTCGCACAAAGCTTTCCGCTGCGGCAGGCCCGGCAGTTGCGCGGAACAAGCCGCGCTTACGCAACGATCTTTTTGCGCTCCCGGCACAGCCTGACTATGATCACTGTGATCGCCGCCAGCAGCACGGCTGCCTGAAAGAACACCGCGATCACAATGGACCTTGTCGGCTTCGTGCCGTGGTAGATCAGGGTGTTCACCACCAGCACCGCGATCTCGTAGGGCGCGGCTGCAATGGCAAGGCTTTGTATCACCTTTCCCACCAGCCGTTTTCCCTTGGGCAGCGAAAACCCGTTGTTGGCGTACACGGCGCACATAAGCACGCCGAACACACTCAGCAGAAACAGCGCGTCTGCGCAGGCGTACAGCGGCAGGTTCTGCCACAGTACAAACAAGCGTGACGCCCACGTGCCGAGCACTGCGCAAAGAACCGTGCATACGCATACGGCGCCCGCCAGAGCGATGCGTTTTTTCGCGGCGGCAAGCACTGCGGCGGCAGCGGCGTAAAGAAGGACCACCGCGGCACAGATCATTGCGGCGGTATACAGCGGCAGGCTGAAGCCGTTCCAGGTCACAGGGGCGATCCACGGACAGCGCACGTTGATTACCTCGCGCAAGTCTTTGCCCAGCGTGCGTTCTTCGCCCTGCACACCCTGAAACAGATTTGCCGGAATGCGGGCGGTCATGTGGGCGGGGCGGTCGATCCCCAGCGCGTACAGCGCAATGGCTGCAACGTCGCGGTTGCGCGTTTCGCCGTCCAAAGCGCCGCCGGCCACTGTGGTTTTGCCCACGGCAGCCACCGTAACTTCGCTTTCGGTCTTCGATGGGCCGCCGTGGCCGCCCTCGGGGGTATGGCCGTGATCCGAAACGACCATAAACAAGCCGTCTTCCATCAGGCCGTTGGCGGCAGCCGCATCGTAAATGCGCCCCAGAAGGCCGTCCACGGTATGGATCTGTTCCAGATACTCGGCGGATTCACACCCGTAGGAGTGACCCGCGCCGTCAACGCTGTCCAGCTGAACAAAAAACAGCGTGGGCGCGCCGCCGTTGTAGAAATAATCGCAAATGGCGTCGGTCACGGCTTCATCGGTTTCGCGCCGCTCCTTCAGCACCCCCACGTCGTTTTCTATAATGCCGAAGTTGATGGGCTCCCAGTTCACAAAAGAGGCAAGCTCGGCTTCCGGGAAGGCTTTGCGCGCCAGCGAGAATACGGTGGGGTTCTCCACATCGCCCGTCCGCTCGGTCTCGGCAGCGATGCTGTTTCGTATACCGTGGGTATAACCCGAAACGCCGCAGAGAATGGAGCCCCAATTCTGCGCGCTCATGGTCGAGTACTCCGCAAGGGCGGTCAGGCTGACTGCGCCGTCGGCAAAAATGCGGTCAAACGCCGGGGTGTCGGCACGGTCAAAGAACCCGCCGGCGCCGTCAATGCCGATAATGAACACGTGCTTATACGCGCCGAAGCTCTCCTGCGCAGGCGCCGCAATCGCGGGCAGCGCACACACAAACAAGAACAACGGGACGAGAAGCAACGAAAAAATGCGTTTCACGGTAATTTCCTTCTTTCTTTTTTCTGAGTTGTATTATACAGCCTCCCGCAAAAAAAGAAAAGAGGAAAAACAAAAAAATCCCCTTCCCCGCTTTGTGCCGCTCGGCCTTCCGCGCCCTTTCCTCTGCGCCTGTTTTCGCTTTGACCGCTCCACCGCGCCTGTTTCAGGAACAAAGGGAGATTCCTCGCCCTGTTCCCCGCCGTAAGGCGCTTTAAGGGTGCAGATGAAAACGAAACCGGTATCAATGATTGCGCCTTGCCTTCCCCTCTCGGTGCGGCGCCAAAAGGAAAAATCCCACGCTTTCGCGTGGGATTTTTGGAGCTGCTAACCAGAATTGAACTGGTGACCTCATCCTTACCAAGGATGCGCTCTACCGCCTGAGCCATAGCAGCACTTCCAAAGACAAGCGATATTATACACGGTATAACAAAACCTGTCAAGTGGTTTTTTGAAAATTCGTCAAATTCTTTTTTCGGGTCAGAGGCTGCGCTCGATCCATGCCATCAGAAAATCGACGATGCGGGCCTGCAGATCCTCGCCCAGCTCCACCCCGAGGGGGATGTGGTACCACTTGTTCATGCAGCCGCGGCAACAACAAGCGGTGGCATGCATTGCCTTAAAGACCGGATGCCCGTGCGTCGGGGTCTGTTTGCCGTCGTTCACAGGATAGGCGGGCGCGAGCTTCTGCCGCACGAAATCTGCGGCATGGCGGCGCAGCACCTCACTCCCCTTTTCGGCGCAGAAGGCCTTTTCGGCGGCGGTGAGGTGGAACGACGAACGGAATTTCGATTTTGCGAGTTTTTCAAACGCCTGGTCAGTTGTCATACCGTCATTCTGTCAGCTGCGCCATCAATTCACTGAAGCTTGTAAGCGCAGACTGCAAATTTTCAATGATATCGGCCGCAAGGACGTCAGGTGAAGGCAGATTATCAAGATCGGCCAAGGACTTATCTTTGATCCAGAAGATATCGAGGCTCAGTTTATCTCTCGCTAAAATCTCATCGATCGAGAACCTGCGGAACCTTCCGTCCGGGGTTTCTTCAGACCATGTCTCACGCCGTTGATGGCGGTTATCCGGATTATAACACCGGATAAAATCATCAAGGTCTTCTTCCTTCAACGGATCCTTTTTGAGCGTAAAATGCATATTGGTGCGGAAATCATAATACCAGATCTCCTTTGTTTGCATTTCGGCGCTTGCCGGTCTTTTTTCAAAGAAAAGCACGTTTGCCTTTACGCCGGGCTTGTAAAAGATACCGGTGGGCAGACGAAGGATCGTGTGCAGATCGGTTGTATCGAGCAATTTTTTCCGGATGATCTCACCCGCGCCGCCTTCAAACAACACGTTATCGGGCAACACGACAGCGGCTCTTCCGTTACTTTTCAGCAGCGTATTGATATGCTGTACGAAATTGAGCTGTTTATTGGACGTGGTTGTCCAGAAATCCGTACGATTGTATACCAGGTCTTCGCTCTCCTGTTCGCCCTCTTCATTGGTAAACGTCATAGACGACTTCTTGCCGAAAGGCGGGTTTGTAAGAACGATATCCACGCGGTAGCCGGGGTCCATCAGGAGCGCATCCCCCAGCGTTACAGGGACCTCGCCGTAAATATCGCCGACGTTATGAAGATAGAGATTCATCAGGCACATTTTATAGGTGTTTGCAACCAACTCGTTACCGTAAAACGTGCCGTTTTTCAAAAACTCTTTCTGCTCCCGATCCAGCGAATATCTGCCCGGTGCGGTGAGATAATCCAGCGCAGCAAGGAAGAAACCGCCGGAACCACAGCAGGGATCCGTAATTGTCTCACCGGGTTTTGGCTGAATGCATTTCACCATCGCTTTGATCAGCGGACGTGGTGTAAAATACTGCCCCGCACCGGATTTCACGTCTTCGGCGTTTTTCTGCAGAAGCTCTTCATAAATCGTGCCCTTAACATCCGATGACATGGAAACCCAGTTTTCGGAATCCACCATCTGGATTACTTTATAAAGAATTGCGATATTATTGATCTTGCTCGTGGCCTGCCTGAAGATTTTACCCAGTATTCCGGGCTGCGTGCCGAGGGTATCAAGAATGAGACGGTATTTCGCTTCCAGATCAGCACCTTTGAGCGTTTTCATATCCCCCCATGAGCATCCCTCCGGAATTCCCATAGGCTTATTATACGGCGGACGGGAATACTCGTCTGCCATTTTCAAGAAAATCAGATACGTGAGCTGCTCCAGAAAATCACCGTATGTAACGCCATCATCCCGTAGAACGTTGCACATACCCCAGACTTTTGAGATGATAGATGATGTTTGTTCCGACATTTTAATCCCCCAACATTTTCACAATTGAAAGCGTCTCCAAAACAATACTGACTATTGTTGGAATTACAACTGCCCAGAATAAGTTTGAACGTAAAGTGATTAGTTTATTATACTTATGCTCTTCTTCACCCCAAGGAAATACAGCAGGGGGAAATATCTTATCCCATAGAGTATCAGATTTGTACATAATAGTTGTAAATTCAAACAATAAATAAATAATAATAGGAAATAATGTTAATGCTCCATATTTTGTATTGATGAACCTAATAGGAAGAAACACACAAAATGCAGTCACTAAGATAAACGAACATATTAAACAGATTCGATAACTGATCTGATACTCTGTTATTTTTTTCAGAAACTCTTCCCAAGCGCCAACAAACAACCTTTCTTGATCATAATCGGTAAATGTATATTTACAACGAGCCGTTTCTTTTTTTAAATGGTATTTTGGTGCTAAATCAATTTCTATTGAAGTCAAATAATCTTCAGACCGACACATTATATTGAGATGCACGATCTTGCCATTCTTAAAATTATCATATTTTTGAAGCTCAATTTTATCTTTAAAAATAAGTGACGAACCATTTGCAGTCGTTGCCTTGTATCGAATTGTATGACAATACTTCCTTAAAATAGTATCCAGCTCATCAATCCTATCTAAAGATATTACTAATCTTTTTTTATAAAACAATTCTTTTTCAATAGTCATATTACAACTCACCACTAAATGCTTTTTTCAATATACTTTGCCTCAAAGCTTCTGCCTCCTGTAAAGCGGCGTCCACAGTCTGTTCGATGTTGTCACAAACAGATAGTCTAGATTCAATTTGAGAAACAGTCAGTTGTTGTTTCTCGATTGATGTCATTACAATTGGTGTATTACATACGATTGTTTGATTTATCTTTGGCATACTTCCTGCCGTGCCGGTTGCATTTTTTCTATAATACCCAATCATGCGTTGAAAATGAAGTTGATATAATAAAAACTGTGGTAATATCCCTTTTACAGGATGACATTTCATCATTAGGTCAGGGTAAACATACAAGTTATCTTCTCCAGTGTAAATGGCTGCCGTTCCCACATATTCTATCGTATTTGCTCGTTGTATCAAAATATCATTGCGTTTAACCCAAAGATATGAGTTTGTATCTATATCGATATCAATATACTTATAATAACCCGGCTTAAATACCCCCCCGGTAGTAGCCGTAAGAGTTAAATTTTTATATGGCGTTTTATGTTTTACAGGTTTCGGAGAATAACCATTTCTTGGTTTTTCAACAATGTATTCTCCTAACACACCGCTTGTTCCTTCAACAGATTCAAACGCCTCTTTCAGCACCGCCTGCCGATATACCGCAAGTTGTTCTTTTGTTTTTTTCAGCGTTTCCACCCCAGTGTCAAGTTGAGAAAAAAGTTCCTCTATCCGTGCAACGATACGCTCCTGTTCTGGGAGAGAAAGAACAGGAACTTCATACGAAGTAAAATTGGCCATTCTAACATAACGAACAGTAGAGCCAAATTGTTTATCTGAATTGCGTTCCCTCCACCTATGGCAAAGATGATAGTATAAATACTTAGGAACAATTTTTATATTACATAAAACATATGTACGTTGATATGCATCAAATTCTCCATCATAAAAAAACACCAATCCTATATCTCCATTCCCTGGTACAATAACACTCGGGCCCGAAAAGGATTTGGTGTTACACATGGAATAATTACTTGCACATGTATAGAAACGATATTGTCCATCTGGTACAGCATGATTAGCATCTTTTTTCCCTGTTTTGATATCACATAACTCTGACAGTTTTTTTGTTTCTGTTTTTTTCATTTCACGCCACCAGCTCCACGTTCATTTCCTGCAAAATCGCCTGATAGTCAGCGCCGAATACTTCATAGAACCTTCCCAGTCCGCCCCTGCTGTCAAAGGGGTTCAGGTCAAGATCCTCCGGCTCGATACTCAGAGAAACAGCGATATGATCTTTGATCAACCGCAGCCATTCCATCTGTTCATCAGTAAAGTGAACGTTACCGGCATTTCGGCGCAGCGTCCACTGCATGAAATTATAATTCACCTTATCCGCAAAAGGCGTGAGATTATCGGCATAGCCCATCTCAAACCGTATGATAGATATAAGATCGGTCAGCTGTGAAACCGTACCGCGTTTTACCTTTTCCGGCTTTTTGATGGCGTAACACTCCCACAGGCGCTCGATGGTGATATTTTTTGCCTTCAGTTTTTCATACAGCGCTTTGAGTTTTGTGATTGCCATAGGACGATCCTTATAGCGCTGATCATAAATAATCCGTAGCGCAAGGATTTCATCCTTGTTTTCTTCAATAAACGCACGGAAAGTATCGATAATTCGATCGGCATTTGCCTGTTGATCCGTATCATAACCGGCAAAAAGCACGGTATCTGGATTCACGGAATCAATCACCTGCTCATGACTCCGGCGCAATTCCTCAATGAAAACGCGATTATCGGGGTCATAAAATGGCTGAACCGCCTCCTCAATGAGTTCTTTCTTCGCTTCATCCATGCGGCGCTGCTCATCTTCAGAAGGCTCGTGATCATCGGAAAGATCGACGCCTGCTTTTGCGGAAACCACGTCCGGATCAAATGCATCCAAAAGCCGCTGCGCTACGGTGCCTGCGCTGCTGCCGACTTTTGCGCTGAATTCCGCACGTTCTTTATCGGTCATCTGGCAATTCAGACGAATCATACGGTTTGCGAGCGAAGTGAGCGTATCTTCGTCCTTTGCCCCCATGGCAACGCTGATCATCAGTTCTTTCAGACTGACAGACGGTTTGCGCTCCAACGGACGCGTTTCCGTCTTTTTTGATTTCGTAACGCCGACGGCATCAACGATCACAAAATGATCTTTGTTTTCTGTGGCGGATGGCGATACTTTCTGCAAATCGTCTCTGCCCAGTGTTCGCGTACCGCGCCCTTTCATCTGCTCAAAATAGTTTTTACTTCGAACGTCCCGCATAAAAATCAGGCATTCTATGGCTTTTACATCCGTACCGGTTGCGATCATATCTACGGTAACGGCAATACGGGGATAATAATCGTTACGGAAAGCGCTCAGAACGCTTTCCGGCTTTTCTACCCTACAGGTGATTTTTTGACAAAACTCGTTTCCTTCCCCAAATTCTTCCCGAACGATCTGGATGATATCATCCGCGTGGCTGTCGGTCTTGGCAAATATCAGCGTTTTAGGCACCTCTTTACGATGAGGGAAAAGCATCGTAGGCAAATTCTCTTTGAACGTGCGGATAATGGTACGGATCTGGCTGGGGTTCACTACATCACGATCAAGCCCGGCGGCAGTGTACTCCATATCCTCATCCATCTGTTTCCAGCGTTTGGCGCGGGTCTGACGGTCCCGGTATTCGATCTGCTGCTTCATGATATGCGCGCCGTTTTTGGTAACTTCGGTTTCAATCAAAAAGACGTCCTCACCTACGTTTACACCATCGATGATCGCCTGCTCACGGGAATACTCGCTGACGATATTCTGATTAAAGAACGCAAAGGTACGTTTATCCGGCGTGGCGGTCAAACCGATGATAAAGGCGTCGAAATACTCCAGCACCTGATTCCAAACGTTATAAATCGACCGGTGGCATTCATCCACAATAATGCAATCGAAAAACTCCGGCGGATATTTGGCGTTATAAACGACCTCTTTTGCGGCTTGCGAATCGGCGCTGTTCTGCTCAAAAAGGGATTCCTCTTCAGCAGATTCGTCCATTTCTTCGCCTTTCAGAATGGAATACATCCTCTGAATGGTACTGATGCAAATCTGAACGTCGCCGGGAATATAAGAACTATTCAATCTACGGACACCGTAAAGCTGCGAAAAAGAACGGTTATCATCGTTCGGCGTATAGGCAAGAAATTCACGTTCCGCCTGCTCACCCAGCGATTTGGTGTCAACAAGAAACAGAATCCGGCGCATTTTCCCGTATTTCAAAAGACGGTATGCCGCCGTGATCGCCGTAAACGTTTTGCCTGCACCGGTTGCCATTTGTACAAGCGCTTTCGGTTTGTTCTCCGAAAAAGACTTATCCAAATTCTCAATGGCCGTAATCTGGCATTTACGAAATCCCGTTGTATCGAAAACCGGGAAATGCTTCATATTGTTTCTGATCGTATCCTGTTCAGCCAGAAGCGCGGCCAGCGATTCCGGACGGTGAAATGAGAATACGGTTCTTGACCTATATTTCTGATCGCTATAATCCGTAAAACGGGTCAGTTGTCCCGAAGCCTCATAAGCGAAACGGATTTTGTAATCATTTTTTATATATTTGAAAGTGCTGTTTGCATACCGTCCGGATTGCCCTTCAACAACGGTTATGCTCTCGCCGAGTTCATCCTTTTTTGCCTCGATCACGCCGACCGGTTTTCCGGCAACAAAAAGCGCATAATCCACCGGCCCGGTGCTTGTTGGGTATTCCCTGACCGCAACACCGAGCGACGCCATAGGATTCACATGCGCAAAATCCTGAATCACCCATCCGGATTGAATGAGTCTTTCATCAATCTTTACTCTGGCTTTCTCTTCCGGCGTCATACAGCCGCCCCCTTCTCTTATTTTCTCAGATTACAGCAATCGTTTGGATTCGGATTAAAATGATCCCTGAAGTACTCATAATGCTCAGTATAGTCATCACAGACGGTTACTTCTTTAAAACCGGTAATTTTGCTTAGCACTTCCAACTTTTTTTCAAGCGTCATATGAAAATAGCTGGCTTCGTGAATCGGGAAATCGGCTTCATTTACGGGAAATCGCTTCAGGATCTGCGGCGAGACACGTAAAAACTCAACCAGGATTTTATCGCATTTGACAGCATTCAGCCGGTCAAAATCGATCCATCCTTCCACATACGGACTCAGTCTGAAAAAAGTATCGTAACCAAGCGACTGCAGCGTTTCTATCGCTTTTACCCGTTTTTCGGGAGAACTGGCTTTCTCATACCGGGCAGCTAAAGCAGCATCGAACGTTGTAGTTGTGATCTGAATGTGGGCAAGCGCAGGATCCATTACTTCAAGGTATTCCGAATCGGCAACATGGTGGGATTTGGTTACGATCAGATACCCGATCCCGTATTTATTCATCAGTTTGATCGTTTCAAGCGTGACTCTTCTTTGAAGTTCGATCGGCTGAAAACAATCGGTTAATCCACCGAGACGAAGAATTGAACCTTTGGGTATTTTTTTTAATTTCGTTTCTATACGTTTAATATCTGCATATTTCGGATGGAGAGGATCCCAGTTATCACCGAAGATAATAAGCATATCTTTTGCGTAACAATAACTGCAGTCATGGCCGCATCCACAACCATACGTATCAAGCCGCGTTGGATAATGGCACTTACTGCCTTCGTTACCTTCAACAGTCTTAAAAAAACCGGTGTACTCGCTGCTAACGCTTTCCATTACGCCATTTTCAACTTTATCGAGTTTCAGCATGGTAACGCCTTCAGCGTTTTTCCAGCTTGCCGGTCCGCTTCCGTTTGCACCAAACAGGAAAGTACACGCCGTGGAAGAACTGTTGAAATCCATATCTCTTGTCAATTTCCAATCGACAATGGTTCCATCAGAAAAAGCGCTTCTGCGCATTTCCACAATATTCACAGCCAGATACGAAGCCTCATGATTCCTCACTTCACTGCCCTTAAGGACAGTAAAGCCGTTTTCGGTAACAACGCCCTCGGCATGAATGCCGCGCATATCCAAATAGAATCTGTCGCCTGGTTTCGCCATATAACAGTACCCTTGTGTAAATGCACTTTCTGTAGTTTTTTCTTCAACAGTCGGCCTTCCAAAGCCTTGCCTAACTATTTTATTAATTATATCACATAAATTTATTGTCTTCAATTGCTTTTTCGGCAAAAAATGCCCTTCATACTGAAAATACCAGGCAGAATCCTATTGATCGTACTTCAAACGCCACGTTTTTGCAAGAATAAGAGAAAAAGCCCTCCGTACGGAAGGCTTTGGGGTGTTCGGGCGGGGTTCAGCTTGCGGAAGTGAAGTTCTTCTGCAGCTCGGTTTGCAGCAGGTCCCCGAGCAGGCGGGTCCATTTTACGAGCGCCCGGAAGAAGGCGCGGATGCGTTGGAACAGGTTCGGCGAGGGCTGCAGATCGTCTTCTGACCAGTACTCGGTGCGGCAGTTTTCCGCCGTCATCGGCGAAACGGTATCGGTCTCGTCGTCGTACACGAAGAACTGCGTATAGGGCAGGTCGTTTACCGTGAGCTGGCGGTCCGCAGTGACCACGTTATACATGATCTGGTCTTCCTCTTCGAGCCAGTCGCCGTGGGGGGTCCCCTTTACGAACCAGGTGGTATCGGGCAGCCAGCAGGTTGAGGCGTCCACCTGCCGGTCCGGGGAGATATATCTGCCGAGGCCCTGCGCCTCTTTTCCGGCGATATATTCATCCGAAAGCGTATCGTAGATGGTGGAGGTGGTTGCGCCGAAGGAGGAACGGTAAACGCTGGCGTACTGATCCGAAACGAGATCGCAGCTCTCGCAGATCGGCACGATCTGGAAGCCGTATTTGGAGATGATGCAGGTATTCACGCCGTTATCACGCAGCCCCAGAAGAATGTCCTTCAGGTGCAGGCGCACGGTTTCGTGGTAGTTATCCAGCTTTTCGATCAGGCCGGCGTACTTCTGCCGCTTCTCAGAGCCCGGCGTGCCGAACACGTACTGCTTGGCGTTCTCGTAATCTTCGGCGGTAACAAACGCCCAGTAGCAGGGCATCGTGAATACCGTAGAGAGCGCGATAGCGGAGGTTGCGCCCTCTTTGATGCGGTTATACACCGTGGCGCGGAAGGTGCCGGTAAGGGCCTCGATGGCGCCGCTCTTGTTGAGCAGTTCAATGGAGGCCAGCGCAAAATCGGAAACGTCGAACTTGCGGGTGACCTGGCAATCCGTAAGGAAGCGGCAGAGGGCGTCGCCGTCTATTTTGAACTTGCCGCTGATGGCGTCGCTCATGAATTCGCCGCCGTAGGTGCAGCTGCCGTCGATACCCACGCCCTGCAGCTTACTTGTGCCGTATTTCGCCGCGTAGGCGATCACAACAGTGGTACCCACGCAGCGGCTCGCAAGGCCCACCTTTTCGGCGCCGGTGGCCTCGAGCACGGCGTTGATGTAATCGTTGAGCTGATCGGCGAGAACGAGCGGGTCCAGACGCCAGTCGTACCAGAAGCGGTAATCGAAATAGCCGAAATAGCCCTTTTCGCCGCGCTTGTCGGTATGCATATTGGCCTCGTTCTCTTCGTAACGCTTCGGCGAGATCGACGTGCCGTTGGTGGCCTCGCCGTTTTCATCGAGGCGGAACCTTTCGGTGAGCTCGCCGATCTCGGCTTCAAGGGCTTCGTAATAGCGGTCCCAACGGTTGAACAGCACGCCCTCAAGCAAAAACGGCTGCAGCACGGCGGCAACGGATTCATAGAGGTTCGAGCCGCCGGTACCGTCAAACACCGAGAGAAGATCGGTAGCGTCAAACGCAAGGTTGCCGTCTTTGTCGTACAGGGGTTCGCCGTCGCCCCGCAGCAATATCACCGGCACGTTATAGCTGGGGTGGGAATAATCCACCGCGAACGCGGGAAGTATGGCGGTAAACAGAAGCAGAATGCTCAGAAGCACTGCAAGGATCTTTTTCATGGGGCATCATTCCTTTCTGCTTATGATTGTAACTGATAGTATTGATTAAAAGGTTTAATAAATATGAACATTTTGTGAATAAAGAAACGCCGGGAGACCACGGCCGCGATCCCCCGACGTCGGTTTTAATTATTATTCATCAACAGGATTCTCGGATGGAAGGGGCGTTACGGTGAGGGTGAGGTCCGAAAAAACCTCGGCGGCGTAACGCAGCTCTTCTTTGCCGGTGATCGGCGAATCGGATACCACGGTGAACGCCGTTTCGCCGGGCTTCAGGCCCTTAAGGGTGATATATACCGTGAAGGCAGCACCGTCCATCTCGGCATGCTTCGGGTTGCCGTACTTCTGCTCGGTTTTATAAGAGAGAAAAGCGGGGTCGTCCAATAACACGCTGAAGGTGGGGCCGCCGCCGTCGAAGGAATGGAACGAGAGCACAACTTCCCTTTGTGGGGCGGGGGCGGGTTCGGTCCCGGGTACGGCGGAGGAGGTTTCGGGCTCTGGCTGCGTTTCGGGCGCGTCGACCGTGGAATTGCGGGACGCCACGGTAACGGTGACGTCGTGCGCGGGCATGGGAAAACGGAGGGTGATCTTTTCGTTTTCGATCACGTAGGGCAGGGGTTCGCCGTCCAGATAAAAGGTGTAATCGGTATCTGTTGGGATGGGGCCGTAATGCAGCACGACCTCATGCCCCGCGCGGTGGGCTTCCCTTTTACCGTTGAAATCAACGTAATATTTCTTTGCGCAGCCAAATAAACCGAACATAAGAACCCCTCCGAGAATCAGTATCAGCGTAATACGCGCGGCAGATCTGTGCTTCATGGCATATCACAGCGCAAGGCCCTGCGCGTCCGGCGCGGGCTGGCCGCCGCCGACGTACAGCGTGATGCCGCCGTCCGGTTCAACGCGGGCGCCGCTCGGCAGCACGGCCTTGAGCCAGAAACGGTCGATGGCAAGGGTAACGGTTCTGGTATCGCCTTTTTTCAGGAACACCGGCGTTACGGCGCAGAGCTGCAGACGGGGTGTGGAGGTGCGGCTGTCGGTAAACCGGGCGTAGCACTGCACCTTTTCGGCGCCGTCCATTTCGCCCGTGTTGGTGACGTCCACCTCGCACTCGATCTTGTCGTTATCCACCGACGCCACGCGGAAGCCGGAAAACGCGAAGGACGTGTAGCTGAGGCCATAGCCGAAGGGATACACCGGCGTGCCCTGATAAAACCGGTAGGTACGGTTCGCCATACTGTAATTCTCCATATCGGGCAGGGGTTCGTCGTTATTGTAGAAGGTGATGGGCAGCTTGCCGCTGGGAGAGAACGCCCCCGCCAGCAGCCTTGCCACGGCGAGGCCGCCCAGCGCGCCGGGGTACCACGCGTGGATGATCGCCTTTGCGTGAGAACGCACCTTTTCACCGAGATCGGCGCAGCTGCCGCACATCACCACGACCACCACGTTTTCGCACACGTCGCACACCCGCTCGGCAAGCTCCGTCTGGCAGGCGGGCAGACGCAGGGTCTTGCGGTCGCCGCGGTCGGTAAAATCATTTTCGTAGCCGAGGTCTTCGCCCTCGATATCGCGGTCCAGCCCAAGGCAGAGCACTGTAACGTCGGCATCCTGCGCGGCGGCAAGGCCCTCGCTGGTGAGATTGCAGAAGCCGTCCCACCGTCTGCTCGCCTGCTGATGGACGGGAGCGCCGTCCGCCACCGTGACGCTGGCGTCGGTGAATACGCGGCGGATACCGTCCGCCACCGTGACGTAGGTATCGGCGTGGCCGTGGTAATTGCCCTCCAGCGCGGTGATGCTCATTGCGTTCGGGCCCACCACCGCGATCTTTAAGGGAGCGTTTTTGGACAGCGGAAGATAGCCGTTTTTGTTCTGCAAAAGGACCAGCGTTTCTTCGGCGGCCCGCAGGTTCAGCGCCTTGTGCACTTCGCAGGAAACGGCGGAGAACGGGATATCGGCGTAGGGGCGGTTCTCTTCAAACTCGCCCAGCAGCACGCGGATCGTATACAGGCGCACTGCAGCGGCGGTAATCTCTTCTTCCGTGATCAGGTCTTCTTCGTAGGCTTCGTTCAGCGAACGGTATGCGTCTCCGCAGTTGAGCTCGCACCCGGCCTTCAACGCGCAGGCAGCGGCTTCAACGATGCTTTCGGTATAGTGATGGCCGGTGCAGATATCAACAATCGCACCGCAGTCAGAAACGAAATAGCCCTTGAAACCCCACTGTTTGCGAAGGATCTCCATCAGCGTGGGGCTGGCGCAGCAGGGCTCACTGTTTGTGCGGTTATACGCGCCCATCACGCCCGCAACGCCCGCCTCAACGGTTTTCTGAAACGCGGGGAGGTAGGTCTCGTTCATATCCTTAGAGCTGACCTCGGCGTTGAAGCCGTGGCGCTTGGCCTCTGGGCCGGAATGCGCGGCAAAATGCTTCGCGCAGGCGGTGGCCTTATAGAATTCGCCGTCGCCCTGCAGGCCGATGATATAGGCCGTGGCAATGGCGGAGGTTAAAAACGGGTCTTCACCGCAGGTCTCCTGCCCTCGGCCCCAGCGCGGATCGCGGAAAATATTGATGTTGGGCGCCCAATAGGTAAGGCCCTTGAAAATGTCGCGGTCGCCGAAAGCAACGCTGCGGTTGTATTTGGCGCGGCCCTCGGTGGAGATCGCGTCCGCCACCTTCTGCACCAGAGGGGGATCGAAGGTGGCTGCCATACCGATGCTCTGCGGGAACACCGTGGCAACGCCCGCGCGGGCGACGCCGTGGCATGCCTCGTTCCACCAGTTATACTCGTGAATGCCCAGGCGATCGATGGCGGGAGATTCGTATAACAGCTGCGACATTTTTTCTTCGGCCGTCATCTGCGAAACGATGGCCTCTGCGCGGCTGCGTGCCTGAATATAATCCATAAATAACGTTCCTTTCTGCGATAGAATCTGCTTTCAGCATAGCATAAAACCGGCAAATTGGCAAGTTGGTTTGATGAATTTTAAGGAAACGGAGGAGTTTTTTCGGCAAAACGCTTTTCTTTATGACAATTTTGTGTTAAGATATATTAAAATGATTGATTTCGGTATTAAAAAGGAGATCGAGCGCATGAAGGTTCTGGTACTGAACGGCTCCCCCGCCGGTGAAAACAGCATCACGCTGCAAACCGTGCTGTATATTCAGGATAATTTCCCCGACGTTACGTTTGAAACGCTGCACGTTGGGCAGAGGATCCGCTCCATCGAAAAGGACTTTTCGGCAAGCGAACAGGCGCTGAAAGAGGCGGACCTGATCCTCTTCTGCTACCCGGTGTATACTTTTTTAGTGCCGGCGCAGCTTCACCGTTTTATTGAGCTGATCAAAGAAAAGAATATAGACGTTTCGGGCAAATGCGCGACGCAGCTTTCCACCTCGAAGCACTTTTACGATTCCACCGCCCACAAGTTCATTCAGGACAACTGCGACGATCTGGGGCTGAACTACATACGCGGCATCTCCGCCGATATGGAGGACCTGCTTACCGAAAAAGGCCAGACGCAGGCGCTGGATTTCTTTAAGTTCGTGCTGTGGAGCATGGAAAACGGCATGTATGAGCCGCCGTTTTACCGCATGGGCGAACAGACGCTGCCCTCCGGCGAGACCGCCGATCCCGGCGAACCGAAAGCAAAGAGAAAACCCGGCAGCGTTGCCGTGGTGGCGGACCTCTCCAAAGATAAGGACGGCCGCCTCGCCGCGATGATCGCACGCTTTCGCAACGTGTTCCCTCTGGAGACAAGTTTGGTGGATATCGGCACGTTCCCCTTCTCGGGCGGGTGCCTCGGCTGCTTCAACTGCGCCGCCGACGGCAAGTGCATTTACAAGGACGGGTTCGACAACTACCTGCGCGGCAATATCCAGAGCGCGGACGCCATCGTTTACGCCTTTACCGTGAAAGACCACTCGATGGGGCAGCGCTTCAAGCTGTACGACGACCGGCAGTTCTGCAACGGCCACCGCACCGTTACCATGGGCAAGCCGGTGGGATATCTGATCGACGGCGACCTGAACCGCGAGCCCAACGTGAAAACGCTGATCGAATCGCGCGCGCAGGTGGGCGGCAATTTCTTCGCCGGCGCGGCGGTGAGCAGACGCAGCGTGGACGCGAACGTGGACCGTATGGCGCAGACCCTGTTTTACGCGATGCAGAATAACTACCAGCCCCCGGCGGATTTCTACGGCGTGGGCGGCATGAAGATCTTCCGCGATCTCATTTTCCAGATGCAGGGCCTGATGAAAGCCGACCATAAGTTCTACAAAGAGCACGGCTTTTACGACGATTACCCCCAGAAGCACAAGGGCAAGATCGCCGCAATGTACCTCGTGGGCGGCATGATGACCAACAAGAAGATCAAGAAAAAGATCGGCTCGAAGATGACCGAAGGCATGCTGATGCCATATAAAGCAGCAATGAAAAAAGCAAAGAAAAAGTAAACAGCACACAGAAAAGCCCGCGCCTTCCGACGCGGGCAATGCTTTTTATTCGGTAGTATCAGCCGCCCACGTAGGTCATTCTGGGAGGCCAGGCGCGGTAATCGCTTACGGCGGCGTTGTAATTCCCCGAGAAGGATTTCGCCTCGGCAAAGATCACGTCGTACACGTTGTAGCTGCCTTCCATCACCACCCAGGCGTGACCGCTGGTGGAAACGCCGTCGTCACACACGTAAACGTCTTCACAGCCGCACTCCACGGCAAGGAACGCGAAAGCGTAAGATGTGGAGCCGCAGCAGCCTGCGCCGCGCTCGAAGATATCGTTTGCGAACAGCATTTCAAACCCTTCGTACTGCATCGATGCGCCGACGTAACGGTACTGGTGATACGGGAAATCCATGACCCAGTAAAAGCATTTCAGCTTTTTCGTTTCTTTGCTGTCGCCCGGGTCGGTGATGCTCGCAACGATGTTTTTCGCGGTGATCAGCGTGCGGATCTTTTCGGCGCTGTAGGAATCATCCGCGGCGGCGCCGTCAGCGTAAATACGGATGCCGTCCACGGTGGCGCCGTAAGCCATAACGCCGGTATCGCGGTCAAAGAAATAGTTTTTGCCGCCGATGGAACACCAGCTGTGCCGTTTCACGCCGTTATCGCAGTAATACCGGTCGCCGTTCAGTTGGAACCATCCGTTCGGTTTTGCGCCGCAGGCGGTGCAGCTGATCACGGACGCGTATTTGTTGGTATTCCACGTGTGCTCTTTCAGAGAAAGCGTGACGCGGTTCACATAGCCGCAGCGCGTACAGGTCTGGGTTTTCAGGCCCGTTTGCGAACATGTGGAGGGTTTCACCGTTGCCGCGCCGTAGGTGTGCCCCAAGGGCGGCATCACGAGCGATCCGCCGCATTTGCAATAATCACATACATATTCCAGCTGCCCTTCCAGTGTGCAGGAAGGCGCGCCGGTCACGGTAACGCTGTAAGCGTGGCGGTCCTCTACCAGATCGAGGCCTACGGAAATACGCAGCGCCGCGCGGGCGTCTTCGCTCGTCAGTTTGCCGTCTCCGTTGATATCTGCATAAGGCAGCAGCTCTGCAGAAATGCTCTCGAGCGACAGAACCGTGCGCAGCAGCGCTCTGGCGTCCGCACTTGTCACAGATCCGTCGCCGTCGGCGTCGCCTACCCTGCGGCTATCGGCGCGAAGGGATTCCGGAGGCGTTTTATTTTCAAGATACACATAGCCGCATACGGTACAAGTGTGCCGCAGGCCGCCGTGCGCCGTCTGCGTGGGCAGAACGGTTTCATCTTCATAACTGCAGGGCTGCGTTTCGCTGCCGCCGCAGAGGATGCACGTTTTGGTATGGGAGCCGTCCCCGGTGGGGGTATACGTTTCGGGCGTACCGTAATCGCAGGGCTCCTGCTTATCCGCCCCGCAGAGCGAACATACGGCAACGTGCGTGCCGTCGCCGTTATCGGTATACTCATATACATGCTCGCCGGTTTCGGAACAGGCTGGCGTTTCCTGCGATACGGGTTCTTCGGGAGACAGCGCATACGCCGTTACGCCGAAACAAACGATCGAACATATAAGCAGCAGCGCAAACAGCAGCGATTTTACGGAATGGGACATGGAACAACACCTTCAAAAAACAGGATTCAAAAAAACAACGGGTAATATTATATGCCCGTTGTCTGCAAATGTCAACAAAACAAATCTCAGCGGATATGATACGTAAAAAGATCAAACACCGTAAAGCCCATCGCGGCAAGGAGCTCTTTACTGCGGCGGCGGTCCGCTTCGTCGTTATACGACGGGATCAGCGGGATGCGCACCGTAACGCGCTCCGGCGGCACAGCGGCAGCAAGGATCTTCAGGTTGTGAAGCACCGGGTCAAGCTCTGCGCCCGTATATTTGAGGTAAATATCCGGATCCAGCGTTTTGATGTCCACAAGATAATGATCCACTGCGCCGATCGCCGTTTTCAGCTGCGATTCGGAAACATGCAGCGAGGTTTCCGCCGTCAGTTTCCATGCGTCTCCGCACTTTTCACGTAACGCAGAAATGAACCGCGCGTGGAGAAGCGATTCTCCCCCGCCGAAGCACAAACCGCCGCCGGTGGCCTGAAAATAGAGATCGTCGATACACGTACGCCGGAAGAGTTCGTCGGGGGTGACCCACTCCGGCGCTTTTTCTTTCAGTATACGTTTATTGATACAGTAAACGCATTTCAGAGGGCATCCGGAGCCTGCCACCAGCGTGGTAACGCCGGGGCCGTCGGTTTCCATGCGCAGCCGCTCAAGATGCAGCAGCGGGTACAGAATTTCACCGTTATCCATTTTCAGAAGACGATTCTTCCGTCGGTTCGGCGGCTGCGTCGCCTTCCAACACTTCAGTGTCAGCCGTTTCATCCTCTGTGGGTTCTTCGGCCACTTCGCCTTCAAGAACCTCAATATCGTCCTGCCCGTCGGTTGGATCACAGTCGTCCGGTGCAACCGCGCCGCCGAGATCCGCCTCCTGGGTATACGGAACGTCGCCGTCCAGCTGGGTATAGCCTGCGGTACGGCAGCCGGCGGACGTGGTGATCAGCCCCACCGCAAGCGCGGATACGGTCACCTTTATGCCCAGCGCACGGCGCTTTTCAAGCTGTTCTTCGAGATAACGCAGCTCGCTCTCGCACTTCGGGCAGGTGCCCTTGCAGTCGCCTTTATACTTGCAGTCTTCCGTTACGTATGGGATATCGTTTTCATTCGCGATCTGCCTGCGGATCTCTCTGAGCATTTTGCATTTTTTCTTACCAAGCATTTATTGTGTCCCCTTTCAATACATGGTTCCGAACACAAGACGCCGATTTTAAGGAAACTGTTGCAGAAATTCTGATCAGTCTTCGTCTTCCCCGTCGGTATCGAGCTGCTTTTTCCCGGTCAGCGCGCTGAAAGCGGAACCGATCAGGCTGCCGACAAGCGTTTCAACCTTCTCACCCTTGAGCAGGCTCATCGCCTCTTTTTTCGTCTGGCTGTCTGCCTTACGGTAATATTCCACAAGCCTCTTTTCGGTTGCAGTAAGCTTCATGGAGGTGGTATTCGTCCCCGTTTTCGGCTTTGTGGAGGAAGAAGAAGAGGAAGAGGAAGAAGACGTACCTGAAGCGGAGGCGCCCTTTGCCGCGTCAAGCAGCGATTTCTGTGTAACGCCGGTCGCCTTTGCGATCTGTTTGAGCTGATCGTTGGTAAGCACCTTTTCACCGCGCTCCGCTTTGCTGATATCGGAAGCGGAGCAATTCTTCACCTTGCGCGCAAGCTGCTCCTGCGTGAGCCCCGCGTCGGTTCTGGCCGCTTTGATGAGCTGCCCGAGTTTTTTTGCACTTGCCATGGACGTATCCTCCCGAATATGTTTTTTATTATCATACCATATTTTTTTTGAATTGAACACCCCATTTGCAAACATTTCTGCAGAATAGGACTTTTTGTTTTCAAAAAAGACTTTTTTTACGGGACTGTATATGTTATAATCTACATAAATAAACATCTGGAGATCTGCCATGGTCACGATCAGGAACGCCGCATTACACGATGCGGCAAAGCTGCTGTCCATTTATGCCTATTATGTAAACGACACCGCGGTATCGTTTGAGTACGACGCGCCAACGCTGCCTGAATTTGAGAGCAGAATGCGAGAAATTGCGGTTTTTTACCCGTTTCTGGTGATCGAAGCGGACGGCGAAATCGCGGGATACGCGTATGCGCACGCATTTCACCCGCGGGAGGCTTACTGCCACTGCAGCGAAGTGACGGTATATCTCAGCCCCGACGAACGTCACAAGGGCTACGGTCGGCTGCTTTACAAAGCGCTGGAGGAAACTCTGCACAGTATGGGGATGCTGGATCTTTATGCGTGCATTGCGGTACCCGAAAAAGAGGACGCATATCTTACGAACAACAGCGCCGCCTTTCACGAGCATATGGGTTACCGGCAGGTGGGAGTTTTCAGAAACTGCGGGTTTAAGTTCGGCAGGTGGTACCACATGATATGGATGGAAAAAACGCTGGGCGCGCATACAGACGACCCCGCCCCTATACATCCCTATTTTGAGACCGCCGCTTATGAAAAGTATAAAAAAGGCGCTCACTTATGACCGAAGCCTTATTGAAAGAAAGGGATGATTCTGATGGAACTGGATGAGAGACTGGTTCGGGTTGTGCCCGAAGAGCGGCAGATCCTTCACCAGCAGCATGAGTTTTACGCGTTCATTCATTTTACCGTAAACACGTTCACCGATAAGGAATGGGGCGACGGCACGGAATCCCCCGCCGTTTTCAATCCGACGAAACTGGATGCGGAGCAGTGGGTAAAGGCGATCAAAGCCGCCGGGATGCGCGGGCTGATACTTACCTGCAAACATCACGACGGGTTCTGCCTCTGGCCCAGCAAGCAGACCGGGCACAGCGTGGCAAATTCCCCGTTCCGCGGCGGCAAGGGAGACGTGGTGAAGGAAGTATCCGACGCATGCGCGAAATACGGGATCTCTTTCGGCATATACCTTTCGCCGTGGGACAGAAACTGCCCGGTTTACGGCGAGGGAGATGCCTATAACGATTTCTTTATCGCGCAGCTTACGGAACTCCTCACCGGGTACGGCCCGATCTTTTCCGTTTGGTTCGACGGCGCCTGCGGCGAAGGCCCGAACGGCAAAAAACAGAAATACAACTGGCCGCGGTATTACGAGACCGTGCGCAGGCTGCAGCCGGACGCATGCATCTCGGTATGCGGGCCGGACGTGCGCTGGTGCGGCAACGAAGCCGGGCACACGAGAGAATCTGAATGGAGCGTGGTACCAGCGCGGCTGACCATTGCGGAGACAATAGAAGGCAAGAGTCAAAAAAAAGACGACCCGGCATTCCGCACGCGGCGCATCCGCTCGCAGGATAAGGATCTCGGCAGCCGAAAGGCCCTCGCCGACGAATACGACCTCATCTGGTACCCTGCGGAGGTGAACACCTCCATCCGCCCCGGCTGGTTCTGGCACGCGAAAGAAAACGGCAAGGTGCGCAAGGCCAAAGAGCTATTGAATATATACTTCAATTCCGTAGGCGCAAACACAACTTTTCTGCTCAACATCCCGCCCTCGAACGAGGGGCTGCTGCACGAAAACGACGTGCGCGTTCTGGAAGAGATCGGCGCGTATCTGCAAAATACCTTCGCGCGGGAGATCACGAAAGATGCGCTGATCACAGCAGACAGCGCCGCCCCGGGCTGCGGAATTGAGAACGCGCTTACCGACGGATATGAAACGTACTATATGCCCACCAGCGGCAGCGCAGAGATCACGCTGCGGTTTTCTCAGCCGGAAAAGCTCGGCTGCCTGCGGCTGAAGGAGAATATCCTCATGAGCCAGCGGATCGAGCGGTTCAGCGTGGATATTGAAAAAAACGGTAAATTCAAAGAAGTATATACGGGCACGGTGGTCGGCTATCAGCGGATCGTACGGCTCGGCGGTATTACCACAAGCGCGCTCCGCATCCGTATCACCGACGCGCGCACCACGCCCACGCTCGCGCGAATCGCCATGTATGAGGCATAAGAAAGAGAGGCAATAATATGGCTGACAGCATTCTGTATTTTGATTCCCCCGCGGAAGCTTTCGGGGAGGCGCTTCCCCTCGGCGGCGGCAAACTCGGCGCGATGATCTACGGCGGGGTTGACGAAGAGAATATCAATCTGAATTACGACGAATTATGGACCGGCTTCCCGCGGGAAGAAAACCGGAAGGACGCGGCGGAAGCGTACAGGCTGGCGCGGGAACTTGCCTACGCTGGCAAGCTGCGCGCGGCGCAAAAGGTGATCGAAACGAAGATCGCAACAAAAAGCGTGCAGGCGTATCAGCCCGCCGGTGATTTAGAGATTACACGCGGCAACGGCGATTTCACCGAATTCGGCCGCACGCTGCGCCTCGCATCCGCCGCAGCAAACGTTTCATACGTTCAGAACGACGTGCGTTTTGAAGGCGAATATTTCGTTTCCGCCCCGCGGGACTGCCTCGTGATACGCTATACTGCGAACCGCAAAGGCGCCGTCAGCTTTCATGTGGGGTATGCCTGCGGCCTGCGCCACGCCACCGGCTGCACCGACGGTGTGTTTTACGCGGACGGCGAATGCATGTTCGATTCCAGCCCCAACCGCAGCGATTTCAAGGAGCGAAACAAGCTGTATTCAGAGAAAGTCGAAGAACGCGGCATCCGCTTCCGCGTGGCGGTAAAGGCGGTTGCGCAGGGCGGCACGGTAACCGTTGACGATAACGGAATCACCGTAGAGAGTGCCGACAGCGCCGTACTTTTCGCCGCCGTGGAGAGCAGCTTCGCCGGGTTCGAGCGGCACCCGTTTCTGGACGGTAAAGAATACGAAAACGCCGCGATCGAAAAGGTGGAAAACGCGGCAAAAGAGGCATATGACGACCTGAAAAAAGAACACATCGCCGATTTTGCCCCCTACTATAACCGGGTTTCTTTTGAGCTCGAAGGCAGCGACCGCAGCGGTCTGCCCACCAATCAGCGGTTGAAAGCCTTTGAGAAAGACCGTGACGACATGGGGCTGTATCAGCTTTTGTTCGATTACGGCAGATACCTCACCATCTGCGGCTCCCGACCCGGCAGCCAGGCAATGAACCTGCAGGGCATATGGAACGACATGATCGACCCGCCCTGGTGCGCTGATTACACCGTGAACATCAACACAGAGATGAACTACTTCCCCACCCTCGTGTGCGACCTCGCTGAGATGCAGCAGCCGCTGGACAGCATGCTGAAGGATCTCAGCATTCGCGGACAGGATGCGGCAAAGGATTACTATAACGCCCGGGGGTTCTGCCTGCACCACAATACCGATATCTGGCGCGCGTGCCAGCCGGTGCAGGGCTGCGCGCAGTGGCTGTTCTGGCCGTTGGCGGGCGGCTGGCTTTGCAGGCATCTGTTTGAAGAATACGAATACACCCTTGATACCGCTTTTCTGAGTGAGACCGCCTTCCCGATCATGGAGAGCGCGGCGCGGTTCTACCTGGACGTGCTTACAGAAGATAATAACGGCAAACTGATCTTCGCGCCGTCCACCTCGCCCGAAAATAAATTCTTATACCGCGGCCGTACCTGTGAAGTGAGCCTGACCACAACGATGACGATGAGCATCATACGCGAGCTTTTTGAAAACGTGGTGCGTTCCGGCGAGATCCTGCAAAAGGAGACGGACGTGATCAGAGAAATCCGCGCCGCCCTGCCCCGGCTTCTGCCCCTGCGCATCGGCAAAAACGGCAGGATCATGGAATGGTACGACGAGCGGCCCGACGCCGAACCGCACCACCGGCACGTATCGCACCTGTACGCCCTCTACCCCGCGCGGCAGATCACACCGGAAAAGACGCCCGAACTCGCCGAAGCCGCGAAAAAATCGCTGGAAGGGCGCGGCGACGTGGGCACCGGATGGAGCCTCGGCTGGAAAATCAATTTCTGGGCGCGGCTGAAGGACGGCGACCACGCGCTGAAGCTGATCGACCTGCAGCTGCGGCCGATCCCCGCGAGAAAGAGCGAAGCAAACTATGTGAACGGCGGCGGCAGCTACCCCAACATGTTCGACGCGCACCCGCCGTTTCAGATCGACGGCAACTTCGGCGCCACCGCAGGCATCGCCGAAATGCTGCTGCAGAGCGACGGCGAAACCATATGGCTGTTGCCCGCCCTGCCGAAGAAATGGGCTTCCGGCTGCATCCGCGGACTCAGAGCCAAGGGCGGCGCAAAGGTGGACGTTGAATGGAAGGACGGGCATATCACAGATTATAGCGTTCACGGCGGCGTTCCCTGCCGCATCGTGAAGTGCAGATAAAGCATCACAGGTCCGACGCATGACGCCGGACCTTTTTTACACAAATAAAAACGATACGATTTTTTATAAGATTCCGAAAAAAACAGTTGACAAGCCCAGATGAATGTGTTAAAATGCGTATTGCTGAGTACGGAAGTATTCACATGCGGATGTGGCGGAATTGGCAGACGCGCTGGCTTCAGGTGCCAGTGAATGTAGGTTCATGTGGGTTCGACTCCCGTCATCCGCACCAATCAAACGGTTACCCTGTTTGGGTAACCGTTTGATTTATATGATAGTAAGACGGTAGTCGAAGCGGCGCGGTAGTGAATCGACGTCCGGTGGACGTCGAGAGCCGCGCCTGACCGAGCGCCGCAGCGCGAGAGTCGACTCCCGTCATCCATTTTTCGCAAGGAGGACACCCCGAATGATATTACCGTATGTTTTTTGCTTTTTCGGTATTTGTTTTTTGATTGCAGCTGTTATTTTAACGGTCATTTCGGCAGGCTTCCGGCGTTCCAACACTTTGCAAACTATCGGTTATTTAGAAAAAACAAACACACAACACAACGTATATATAGGCGGTAAGACCGGCCGCTGGTATAAGAATTGGACCGATTATTCATACGTGTACCGTGTTGACGGTAAAAAATATACGTTGTCAAACGGCGCTCCGGGAAAACAAGACAACCTGAAAAACACCGTTACCGTCGTTTATCAGATCAAACATCCAAAATATGCATATATAAAGGATTTGACTTTTCCGATCCAACCTGTTTTTGCGGCGTTATTGTTTTTTATGTCTGCCTGTCTTTTGGTTCCCGGTATCGTTTTGCTGACTTCCGTATAACAACATGAACATATAATAATCAGGGAGCGATCACTATGACCGCTCCCGATTTATATTTTGATTCTTTTTATTCCGCGCCGATCCACTCCGGGTCGATGAACCCCACCGCGCGGCGCAGGATCAGACGGGCGTCCGCTGCGTTCACCGCTCCGGAGCCGTCAACATCCGCCAATCTCATAATAAGACGATCCGCACTGAGCTCCGGTTCAAGCTCTACGGCGATGCGCAGCGCAAGGCGGGCGTCCGAAGCGGTGATCCCTCTGTCTCCGTCGAGGTCGCCGATTTTTCCGTTATATGGAATGAACGGGTCGTCGGGATTTTTGATCGGGGCAATATGCGCTTCCTTCGCCTGCCAGCCTTCACCGTCGATCACTTCCCCTTCGGCAATATCGCCGCCCTCGGGCGTTTTGAGTTCGCAGTCAATGAGTGTGATACCGCCGCCGAAGGAACAGATCGCGCCGTTACTTCCCGCGGCCGTTACGTCGGCACGGTCGATCAGCAGCATTTCCTCGCCCGGCATCTGTGTGTTGCCCGTAATGCCTTCGGCGCCCGCAGCGGTAAGCGTAATATCCTGCACCGTGAGCAGCGAGCTTTGCGCCACAAACACGGCGGTTCTCAGGCTGCTGTTGAACGTGAGTTTTCCGCCGCCGGTCAGAACCGCGTCCTTCTGTGTGATGAACGCAATTCCCTGTGTGCTCGAAAGCGACGCTTCATCTTCAACGACCACGGTAAGCCCCGCAATGCCGTTGTTGAGGATCACGGGATCCGCCGTTTCGGCGGTACCTGAAACCGTGAGAGTGCGGCAGCCGTCGAAGGCCATGGTGAGGTCGCCTTCGAGATAAGCCTCCATGTTGCCGTCGCCGAGCTCCGCGAGCACTTCGCCGAGATTATTGCGGTTCTCGCTTGTAACGGCAACGCCGCCGATCTTAAGCGGGTACGAGACATTTTCGGTCCGTTCGGTGATATAGAACTCTCTGCTGTTCACGTAGTCCTCTGCGCCGTCGCCATAATACGCGCGCAGCATATACGGCGTTTCAGTTGCGCCCAGCGTTACACAGCCGCTTCGGCGTCCGGGCGGATCGGCGCCGGGATCCTGCTCGCCGTTGTTGAACACGGTGATCTTTTTCGGGATAAAGTTTGTGGACCACGGCACCGTGCGGCTGACGCCCGGTTCCGCGTAGATATTCTCAAAGCCGCAGGTAAATACGTATCCCGGCGTGATCACAGCCGTTTTTGAAAGCGCCGTGCCTTCGTAAACGGCGCCGTCCCGCACCATGCCTTCGCCCGGTTCGGTGAGATAGCAGCCGGTGAGCGTGATGCCGCCCCTGAACCCGAAGATCGCGGCTTCGCTCGCAAGGGTGTGCACGTAGGAATGGATGATAACAAGCGATTCTGCGGTGGACGGGTCTTCGCCCGCAGAGATCGGGTACTCTGCGCGGATGTTGAGTGCGAGCTCTTCAAGCGTCAGAACAGCGCCGTTGCCCACTTCGATGCCTACACAATGGGGCGACGCGAGGGTCATCTTCCCCTCGCCGGTAATGGTGGCGTCGGCAAGCAGCATAAGGCAGGGCTGATTCGTACAAGCTAAATAGGACGGTTTATCTATGCTGATCACGAGGCCGGGAAGCTGCGACCTGATCAGGCAATCATCTTCACCGTCGATATTGCCCGCGATATGCAGCGTATTGATGCCGTCGAACGAGACCTGCAGAGAGCCGTCGAGGTAACGTTCCATATTCAGGTCGGAGATCTGCGCCAGGATCTCGGCGAGATCATCGCGGTTGTCGTTTGTGACCTGCACGCCTGCGACCCAGAGGGGGTATTCATTCCCCGCATTGATGTGCACGTCCGTTGCCGGCTGACCGCTCACGGGATCGAGCACCGTGGTTTTTGCTTCGTTCAGCGCCCCGCCCTCGGGCGTGATGATCTTCATCCCCTCGCCGAGGGTGATCTTGTCTGCTTTTACGGCATACCCCCGGATAACAAAGCTTTCGAACGAACCGCCGTCGATCGTCAGTTCCCCGCCGATCTCCACTGTACTGGTCTCGGCGGAAAAGCTCGTTCCGGCTTCAATTTTTGAATTTCTGAATTCGGCGTCGTTCTTCACATCCGGGTTGCTGCCCACAAGGCGGACGCCGCCGCTTTTGCCGTCGGATTGCAGCGAGGAGCCGATCACGGAGAGCGTGCCTTCGCCGATCACGCCGATGCCGCTCGTTGCGCGCGCTCTTACCTCGGCGCCGTCGACGAAACGGATCGCGTTTTTGCCGTAAAAGCCGCAGGCGCTGCCGTGCCCCTGAACGATGGCGCCGGATACGGTAAGCGTATCTCCGGCGTAAAACGCGGTATGATCACAGTTTACGTTGAGGCTCCCCTTCAGGGTGAGATCGCCGCGCTGCGCATACACGCCGTAATCGCAGCCGCCCAGCAAATTGAAACTGCTCGCGCCGATCACGGTAAGATCGAGCGATTCGGTGTATATCGCACAGGAGCTGCCGTCCGAAATTTTGTAATAACCCTTTTCGGAATAGACGTCGGTCAGTGTGAGGGTGTTCGTTGCCGGGGCAAAATGCGCCGTGCCGTTTTCAAAGGCGGGGATCGCATTTTTGTTCGCATCGGTGACACGCACCCCGCAGACCCACAGGTCGTATTCGACCGCGGCATGGGCTGAAATCGGCATGACCGCAAGCGCAAGCAGCAGGGATAAAAACACCCCAAATACGCGTTTCGTCATTTCGCATCCGTCCTTTTCTGTTTTCTGTATTTATCATACCGTATTTACCGGCAAGAAACAAGAATAAACAACCTTTCAGGCGGTGTTTTATCCGCCCGGTTCTGTGCTTTTGAAAAACAAACTTCTCTTGATATCCGCCGTCATCTGATTCCCGCACCGGGCAAGCTCGCCGAGCACACGGTCCACGCCGTTTTCGGTTTGAAACCAGTTTTCTTTGGTGATACCGTTCGTATTCACGGGGCAGATATAAAACGCCGTATCGGGGAACGCCAGCTGCCAATAAGTATAGCACCGCCGCGCGTGAAAGCTTCTGCAAACGATGATCGCCTTTTCTATGCGCAGACCCAAGCCGTCGGTCACCTCGCGGGAGAAAAACGCGTTCTGCTGCGTGTACTCGGAACGGTCTTCCCGCAGGATCGCGTCGGCTGCCACGCCGTTTTTCAGCAGCACGTCCGTGATAAACGCACACTCGGTGCGGTAATCGCCGTTATACACGTCCGCCTTCGAGCGTACGCCGTAAAAGCTGCCGCGCTTTACGCTGTATTTACCCGTGGGAAGAATCAGAGGGGCAAACCCTTCTTTATACAGCCGCGCCGCGTGTTCGGGCAGTTCCGGATAGGAGCCGCCGGGGATAAAGATGATATCCGCATGTTCCGGTTGGTCCGAAAGAAAAATGAATTCTGAAATATCGGTAAGATAATCGTGTTTCATAACTGCATCCTCAATCAAAGCAGATCTTTGCGCATTTATCGCCGCGGCACGCGCCCGAGGGCGATCTCTCTATATCCTTTTTCTTTGGCAAGATCAAATAATACCCTTTGCGAGCGTCTTACCGTACTTTTCCAGGAATGCCTTTTTCAAACACATAAGCATTCATTCCTCTGTCGGTCACGTATTGATCTGTAAGGGTAAAGCCAAGTTTTTTGTGCAGCCGAATACTGGCTTCGTTATCCGTGCGCACGGTATTCCGAATCACGGCGAATTCTTTTTCGGCCAACAATTCCGCAATCGGAACGGCAGAGCGGGTTCCGTACCCCTGACGCCGATACTGTTCTCGGATAACCAGTCCGACGCTGACGGCTCCCGACTCTTTTGAATACAGGGAAATAAAACCGATCACGTCGGTTCCGTCCCGGAGTGTAAACACTTCAAAATAATTACCGTCTGCGTATTGCTTCGCCTGAGAATCAGAAAGCATTCCAAGCTTCACTTTTTCGGGCATGGAAGCATAGCCCGTGCCGGAAAAGTGGGGCAGGTCTTCGTAGGTTAAAGGTTTTACGCACATCAATTCTTTCATGGCAATGTCACTTCTTATTCTCTGTATTTTCCTTAAGAAAGACCGATCCAGTACCGCTGCAGGTCGATATTTTCATCGGGCTCATAAACCGTGCTTTCATATACGCCGCCGTTTGCGAGGATCGTGCGCCTGCTTGCTTCGTTATCGAAATCGCAGGAGATCAGAACGCGTTCAAGGCCGATGGATCTGCAGAAAACCAGCCCCTCTCGCAGCATGCGTTTGGCGTACCCCTTGCGGCGTTCGGACGGGCGCACGGAATACCCGATGTGCCCGGCGTATTTTTCGAGATAATCGTTGAAGTAATGGCGCACCTGCAGCATACCCACAATCTTCCGATCACGTTCGCGCACGAAGATGAACTGCGTGGCCTGCACCAACCCCTCCGGAACGGTTTCGGGACGCCGATACGATTCCACCGTTTGCAGCCATTCATAAGGATCGGCGATGCGGCGCAGCGGGCCGGTACCGTCCATGGAACCGCCCTCGTCAAGGAATGCCTGCCGATAGGCGCGGATCTCATCCGCGTATTCCGTTGAAGGAACGGTAAAAACCAGATTCTCTTGATTCATAACCGGATCTTCCCTCTTTTCTTCACGTACCATTTCGGCAAAACCGTTTGCATGTTACCGTACCACGCCATGATCTCCTTTTGCTGTCTGAGCATGGTTTGCACCTCTTTTTCGCCGTACGGGATCGCCCAGGGCAGGGATGAGAGCGTATTGCTGCAGATATACAGCGCAAGCAGTTTCCAGAAATCAAGGGGGACGTCGTTATCAAAGTACCCGTCGACCATACCGGAAGCGAATGCGGGCGACGCCTGCGCACACCAGACGATGCGGTTGAATTCCTCCCACGGATCGCCGAAATCGCAGCGGTCGAAATCAATGATACGCAATGCGCCGCTGCGGTCGATCATCATATTGCCGATATGGTAATCGCCGTGCTGAAAGGTCTGCGGTCGGTTCTTCAGCAAGTAACGGTACGCATCTATGCTTCTGAGCAGCGGGGCGTCGTTTTCATATTTCAACGGGCACTCGGCATACATTCTGATCTTTCGGTCGATCTTGGCGTTAAAGCGAGTTTCCCAGCCCGGCTGATCCGGCGGCGCGGGGACGGAATGGATCTTCTGCAGGATCTTACCCGCCTGAAAGCCGTAAGCATACTGCTCGTTTTCAGGCAACGCGGGTACCGTTTCTTCCGCGTCGCTGCCGTCGATCCAGCTCTGCAGCATGTATACGCCGCCTTCGCACGTACCATACTCAATGGGCAGACACATCGGCACGCCCAGCGCGGCGAGCCTTTTCTGCATCTGAAAGCAGTGCGCACGGTGAGACGCTTTTTCGGGCGGCGAGATCCGCAGCAGGTATTTCGTACCGTCCTTCGCGGTCACACAGTATTTTTCATCGCAGGACCAGCCCTTTTCGACCGGCTCTTTCTGAATAAACTCAAGCATACGTTCAACCTTTGAATTTAATACATAATAATTATATCATAATGATCGTGATGAAACAATAGCGCTTGACAAATAACTGAAAATGCATGAGAATATTATTAATGAACCGCCGGGCGGCTGAAACGGAGGAAACACATGGAGCAGAGAGCGATCAGAAACGTAACGGCAAAGCAGGGCCTGGAATACGCAAAAACCGTGCTGGAGCAAACGCTGCAGTGCGCGGTAACACATATCCGTTTCATCGGAGGCGGATCTTTCGGGTTTGTATACCTTGCTGAGATCGACAAAGCGCCCCACACGTTGATCATGAAAGCCTGCCGAACCGAAGGGATCTGCGAAAGAGAGGCGTCTGAACTCAGGCTTCTGGGCGAAAACAGCCTTGTAAAGATACCCGAGGTCTATTTTACCTATGCCGCCACGGATGAGATCCCGATCGATTTTATCTGTATGGAAAAGGCGGAGGGCACGGACTGCTTCACGGATTTTAAGAAGCTTTTCTGCTCTAAGAAAGAAAAAGCCGCCTTCGCGGACAAGGTAACGGACGCGCTGCACCACTGGCACAGCATCAAAAACGACCGGTTCGGCCTGATCGGCAGCGCAGATTACGAAGAATGGCTCGATTATTACCGTCCGTTCGCCGAAGACGTACTGAACACCGCCCGTGAACTTGAAAAGAGCGGCAAGCTGGAACGCTTCGTGCTGAACACGATGGAACGGGCATGGAGCGCATTTGACGAGATCTTCTGCGAAAAGGTGGAAGAAGCGAACCTGATCCACGGGGATATGAACGTGATGAACATCATGACCGACCGGCACCTGAATATCACCGCCTTCATCGACCCGCTGGAGAGCAAATGGGCGGATAAGGAATACGAACTGTTTCAGCTGCGCAACCTGACCGGCGACCGGTTCGGGCTGTACGAAACGTATAAAAAGAAATATCCCGTATCTGAAAAATGCGATATCAAAACCGCGTTTTACGCGCTGTACCACGAGGTTTACGCGTATATCATTTCGGGGAACAAGGTGACGTTCATCCTGCTGCCGCTGGTAAAACGGATGAAAAAGGAATTGAAAAAAGCGGGGTTATGGAATTAAGAAGTTCTCGGGAACAAAGGACGACTACAATAAAAAACACGGTGATTCGCGTCAGGATCACCGTGTATTTTTATAAAAGAGCGCCCAAAAGGTATACGCCGCGCATTTCGGCAAACGGGAATTTATGAAGCTGATGAAATATGTTTTAAATAGCTTATCCATTCTGACAAGGATTCCCGTTCAAACGTTTTCAACGCCTTGTTGTATATCAGAAAAGCAGCTTCATCCGTTTCTTCCATGAGGCGCAACGCCTTTTTTGGGCCGTAATAACGCAATCCTTTTACGTCGCAGTATATTTCGAGACTGTCACACAACAACCAGTGCCAGCGATAATATCCTTCGGCATCACCGCGCATTGTTCTTAATGTCATCTTTTCACACCAACTGATTTCCTGTTGGATTTCATCGGCGGTTTTTTGCGGTGTGCGCGCAATATAATCAAAAACCCGTTTCTGCAGACGGCCGGCGATTCCGTTTTTATCCAGAACGATTTTCCCGTCACAGATCTGGATAAACTCTTCGGGATCATACTCGGATTGAAACATATCCGCAGGATAGATGAAAACATCAAGGATGATCCCGTCTACGACAGACGAATCGTGCATCTTTTCATGGTTTGCAATAATAAGAGCGTCAAAGTCGCTGTTTTCGTTTGCGGTTCCGTCAGAAAATGAACCATAGGTGATTATGGCGTCCGGTTGATATTTTTCTGTGAGATAATTGATAATCCTTTCGGGAACCAACAGTTCGATCTCCTTTTCAAACATCTTTAATGAAGACGGGCTGCGCTCTAATGAAGTCACTCGCTTCGCTCGTTAATGAAGACGTTCGCTCCGCTCACTAATGAAGCGAAGTCGCCCCACAAAACAATTAACTCCGAAGGAGCGTCTTCATTAGCACAGCGTCTTCATTCCTTCATTAGCCCTGCAGGGGCGACTTCATTGAAAAAGCAGTGATTCGGTAGACAAATCACTGCTTTTTCATGGCGGAGAGCATGGGATTCGAACCCACGAACCGCTTTTGACGGTTACACGATTTCCAGTCGTGCTCCTTCGACCAGCTCGGACAACTCTCCAAAAACATTTGATATTATATCCGACGGTACGGAAAAAATCAAGTGTTTTTTTTATTTTTTTGAAATAATTTGAATCAGGCTTCTCTGAACCAGGCGAGCGCATCGTCGATGGTCGTTTTTCCGATCTCGTTGTAGGGGTTGATCACCGTGAACACGTGCTCCAGCTTCTTGCCCTCTTCCCCGCCGAAATCAGCGAGCTTACACTCTACGCCCGTCTCTTTGATCCGGTTATACTGGTCCACCGTCTGGTCGTGGCCGAGGAAGTCGCCCGCGCTGGTGATCAAATAAGTTTTGGGCAGCTTTGCGAAGGGGACGATATCTTTGAAGTTCGCATATTTGAAGCATTCCTTCTCTTTTCTGTTACTGCCCCAGAGGCGCGTCGTATAAAGGGACATATAACCGCCCACGTTCATCGAAGCCACCGGGGACGTGAGCAGCAGGCCGCTGAATTTAAGTGCGGTATCTTCGGTGTTGAAGATATTACGAAGGTCTTCGCTGCCCGCAAGCACCGCAGCGTATGAGGCAAGCTGGCCCCCAGCGGAATCGCCGGTGAGCAGGATATCGTTTTCGTTGCACGGGTACATATACAGATGCTCGCCGATCCAGTGCAGGGCGCGCATCACGTTGCGGATCTGCTCGTCAACGGTCACGTCCGGCGCCAGCGGATAACTGACGTTGAACACCGCGTAGCCTCTTGAGGCCAGCGCGAGGCAGTAGAGCTTATTGAGCTCTTTATCGCCATACATCCAGCCGCCGCCGTGGATATCCACGATCACCGGCAGCTTGCCCGTGGCATTGTCGGGGAAATAAACGTCAAGCAGATGATAGATGCTGCCGTCGTCCACGTAGGGGATATCGTTGATCTCTACGATGTTTTCGGGCGGGGTCTGCGTGCTGTGGTTCTTCGCGTCTTTCTTTGACGTGCCGATCCACATCAGCTGCATCAGCCGCACGACGGGCGAACGCATCGCCTTTTTATCGGCGTCTTTGGAATAATCATAATCTGCGGACTTCACCATACCGGCAATGGGAATGCGGGTGGGGTCGGCAATGTCGCGCGGGCGGGTCTTCACGTGTATGAAAACCATCAGCGCAAGAACCAGTAAAAACAAAACGGCGAGAACGACAAGCGCAGGGATCATGTTTTATGTACCTCCTCAATCGGTTTATATGCCGCAAGGCCCGAAAACAGGCCGAATACAAACAGTGAAAGGATATAGAAGGACGGCAGCGGAAGGATGAACGGCTCCATCATATATTCCACGAAGATCACGCCGAACACCGTAACGATCAGGCATTTCAGCGAAGTGCCGATATGCCTGTTGATCAGGAACCTGATAAACAGAACGAAAAGCATCACGGTGAACACACAGTAGATCAGGAAGGATACGATGCCGCCGTAGTCGTAAACATACAGCCAGATATTGTGCGGCGTGCCGCAGGCTGCGGAATTGACGCCGCTGCCGAGATAGGTAAACGAGAAATGCTCGAGCACGTATTTGTTATACTTCCAGCGGAGGCTGTCCATCCCGTACTGCATGATCCGGCCAAACGCGGTACCGGCATATTTTTCAGCAAGCTGGTCCCGGTACAGATGGTAAACGAGGGTCAGGCAGATCAGAATGAGCAGACAGGCGCAGCCGATGATGATCGCCGGTTTGATTTTTTTCTTAATAAAAACAAGCCACACCAGAAGCACGAACAGCAGAATGAACGGGAAAAGATAGACGAGGGTTCTCGTGCCCGTATACAGATTCACGCCTGCAGTGATCGCGATGAACAGCACGCCGATCAGTTTTTTATACCAGCGGCAGAAAAACAGCGCCCATACGCCGTAAGTAAACGGGATCACCAGCGACATTGAAATCACCGTGGCGGGTTTCTTTACGAAATCATACCAGAGAGAATAATAGAACCGCACCTCCAGATCGGCGGGGGTGAAGCAGTAATAGTGTATAAACGTGACGGCGACATAGATAACGTACATCCACGAGATCGCATGCAGGTACCCGTCGAGCAGGCGGAACTTCTGATCAAGGGGCTCCCCCGGCTGAAAGAAATTGAACCCCATCAGAAACAGCATTACCGCCTGAATATGGATATACGACTGATAGTAAAACGACTGCGACGTATCATAATTGAAGATGATGAACACCACGGTAAAAACAGTGAGCACCGCCGCCGTGGCGGAAAAACGAAACCGTTCTTTTCTGATACGGTTATACCCCAGAAATACGGTAAACAGAAGCACCGGCGCGTAAAACACAACGTTCGGCACTTCAAAAATGAATAAGGCTGTAAATAAACAGCTCAGAGCGATATATATGTAAAAAATTACTTTATCGGTTTTCGTTTGCAAGATCGGAGACCCCCGTGTGGGAATTTTGTTATATATTATCATATTTGCGCCCGCAAATCAATAGGCGGACGACAAATTCGGCGGATTCCGTGTTTACACGGCGCCGGACGTGCAACATAAGTATTACGCTCGGAAGAAAACTCACGACGAAGCCTTCGACTGCGGACATCGGGAACGGACCGCCGTCGCCGTTCAGGCGGCGAGAAAACGCAAAAATAAAAAGTTTCGGCTTGTTTGCTATTGAAGAACGGAAAGAAAACGCGTATACTGTTTTTATCGGCAAAAACCGACAGATTGAAAAACGGACGGACATCCCGGCGAGACACGTCCGAAAGAAAACGGGAGGCAATAAATATGTTTGACGCAGCCGCAAGCAGAGACTTTGAGATAGAAGGCACAAAAATCGTGGAATACCGCGGGTACGGCGGCGACGTTACAATCCCCGACGGGATCACGGAGATTGGCGAATACGCTTTTTGCGAATGCAACGGCCTTACCTCCGTTTATTTGCCAGACAGCATTATCGCCATCGGTTTTTGTGCATTTGAATACTGTCCTTCTCTGAGCCGTGTCTATGTACCGGATCTTACCTCTTGGCTCACGCGGAATATCGCCGGGCGGGAATATCTGCCTCTGAAGGATTTCTACTCGGACGGGGAATTGGTAGAGGATGTGCTAATCACCGGCATTGAGGAACTCCCGGATGGAGCTTTTTACGAATGCCAAAGCCTGAAGAGTGTGCGGCTTTCGGACGATGTAAAAGCCATTGGCAGGTGGGCGTTCCATTGGTGTTTTAATCTTGAATCGGTTTCTTTTTCCGAAAACATGCGAATAATAGGCAAAGGGGCCTTTTCACACTGTTCAAATAACCTGTTACTGCATGTGCCTGATCTTACGCTATGGGTAACCGAAAAAATAGAGGGACGGGAAGAAATACCCGAATATCGGCTGATTGTGAAAGACGCATTGGTAGAGAACGCGATGATTGAAGCCACAGCAGAAAACATTGACGACGAAGCGCTATATGGCTGCACCAGCCTGCGCACGCTGCGGTTTAAGGAAGGGGTAAAAACGTTAGGCAGATATTCCTTCGCAAACTGCCGGAATCTTGAAGCAGTATACCTGCCCGGCAGCCTGACTTCGCTGGGGTATCGCCCATTTGCAGACTGCAATAATCTACGGGCTGTACACGTACCGGACGTTGCAAAGTGGCTGTCATCTCCCATAAAAGGAAGGATCTCTTTAGAGCTTTCCGATTTTTACGAGGGCGATACATTGGTTGAGGATTTGACCATAGGGCCTGAGGTTACCGAGATACCCGAGTGGGCGTTTTTTAAGTGCCGAAGTTTGAAAACCGTACGCATCGCGCAGGGCATAACAAGAGTGGGAACCTCCGCGTTTTGCAGATGCTGCGCGCTGGAATCCGTGACCCTGCCGGAAAGCCTGACCGAGATCGCTGATAGTGCGTTTTACGGCTGCACGGGATTAAAGGGCGTCCGTTTACCGGACAGCGTAAATGTTATAGGACAGGAAGCATTCGACCCGGCATGCGAACTCACTGGCGCCATGGCGGAAGCGTATAAAAAGGCCGAAGATGAAAGAATCCGCAAAGAGGAAGCAGAGGACCATTTCTACAGCGAAGAATATGATTATTACGAGCGCGGCGAAAACTGGCGAAGCAAAAACAGCTGAGTATGCTACACTTTGCGTTCCCTTGCCGCCTGCGTTATTTGTTCTCGCTGCAAGCGCGGATTGGATCCATGCCGGAACGGTGAAAAAACTACCGTACACCGCTCTCAAATCAACAAAAACCACTTGAATTCGGTAAAAAAGCGGGGTATACTGAAAAAAAACCAATAAAAAGGAGCACAAATATATGGATTCTGTAAAGATCAATTCCGGGAAAACACTGATGGTCGCCCACAGAGGCCTGAGCGGCATCGAGCTCGAAAACACGAACGCTTCGTTCATCGCGGCAGGCAACAGAAGCTATTACGGCATTGAAACGGACGTGCACAAAACCTCCGACGGCAGATTCGTGGTGTTCCACGACGACAACACTGGCCGCCTGTGCGACACGGACGTGATCGTGGAAGAAACGGAGTTCAGCGCCCTTCGCGCGATGCACCTGAATGATAAATACGGCGACGCCGATCGCGCCGATACGCTGATCCCCACGCTGAAAGAATACATCGCCACCTGCAAACGGTATGAAAAGATCGCCGTGCTGGAGCTGAAAAACGAATTCACCAAAGATGAGATCGACGCCATCTGCAACGAGATCATTTCTCTTGATTACCTTGAAAACGTGATCTTCATTTCGTTCTGCTTCGCCAACATGACCCGCCTCAGAGAGCTGTACCCCGGGCATACGGCGCAGTTTTTAACCAGCAAATTCCAGCCGGACCTTCCCCAGATCCTGCAGGCACACGGGCTGGATATCGACATTTTATACACAGAGCTCAACGAAGAGCGCATCAAGGATTTTCACAACCACGGCGTAAAGGTGAACTGCTGGACCTGCGACGACAAGGCCTTCGCCGAAAACCTTGTTGCCTGGGGGATCGATTACATCACGTCCAACATTCTGGAATAACCGTCCGGCATATGTTTTTATGCTCCCGTTCAGGATCTCTGAGCGGGAGCGCTTTTTTTGCTGTTTTATCAGTCTTCCGTTTGTTTTGCAAGAAACTGCGCCGCCACCTGCACAAGCTTCATTTCGCCGGTGGTGGGCAGCTCGTTTCTCTCGTTCATGATCGCGCAGACGCAACCGGAGACGTCGCCGTTGCCGATGATCGGAAACGCAAGGCAGGCGGCGTGGTTATCGCCTTCCACGGGCTGCACAGCAGAAACGGCTGCCTTCGCTACAAAGCCCGCGCGGTTTTCCATGATCTCTTCCAATGCCTTGGAAACTCTTCTGTCGATATACTCCTTTTTCGGCAGGCCGGATACCGCCAGCACGTGATCGCGGTCGGTGATCATGACCGGCATATTGAGCGCTTTGTTCAGTACCTCTGCGTATTGCGCGGTGAACTCGGCGAAATCGCCCATCGGCGAATATTTCTTAAAAATGACCTCTCCGTCTGCCGCAGTGAAGATCTCAAGAGGATCCCCTTCCCGGATACGCATGGTGCGGCGGATCTCTTTCGGGATCACTACCCTGCCGAGGTCGTCGATCCTGCGTACGATTCCCGTTGCTTTCATTATCGTAAAAAACTCCTATCTCTGTTATATTCAATCATAGTATAAACAGATTTCATTTGTATATTCTGCAAAAGAACCGAGCGATAAGCCGATTATTTTTAAAAAATTTTATAAAATAATAAATTTTTTCATTTTTTACTTGTACTTTATAAATTATTATATTATAATAACCAATTGTGTGACGTTATGCGTCACGTGTTCCCTGCAGAACACGGAAACAAATAATACGAAGAAAGGATCGATCCGGCATTTTCATTATTCGCGCGTCGGATCAACAAGGCGATCAATATGGACAAAAAAGACCAGCTCAACGACTACCGTGCAGAAAGAAAACAGCGCTTGGCAAAAGCCGCCAAGAAAAAATCCAATAAAAAGGCTGATTCTACCGACATTATCGCAGGCGTTATCAAAGCGATCGCGATCATTGCAGTGATCGGCATCATCTGCGCCGTAGTGTATGCTTTCGGCATTCCGCAGTCTGTGATCCCTGCGGTCAAAGTAGGCGACAGAAGCTATTCGATGTCTGAATACAGCTATTATTATACCAGCGTATTCCAGACCTATGCCAACACGGCGTATTCTTATATTCAGCAGTACAACGTGAATCTTTCGGGATTTGATTACACGAAAGATCCGTCCGAACAGACCACCACCGACGACGAGGGCAACACCATCACCTACGATGAGCTGTTCCGCAATAAAGTGGTGGAAATGCTGGAATCTTACAATTATTATCTTGATCTCGCCAAAGAAAAGGAAGTAACCCTTTCCGAAGAGAACCAGAAAGCGATCGACAGCGATATTGCAGAGCTTGCTACCAGCGCCGGCAACAACAACATGTCTGTTTCCAGATATATCAGCGTTCTTTTCGGCGCAGGCCTCAATGAAAAGAAGCTGCGCAGCCTGCTCGCGGATCAGTATCTGGTAAGCCAGATGACTGAAGAAAGAGCGACGGAGTTAAAAGAAGGCATCACCGATGAGCAGATCAATGCCGCGTATGAAGAAGATCCCGCCGCTTATCAGTCGGTAGATATCCGTTTGCTCGGCATCAAGGTTGAAGAAGAAACCGAAGAAGAAACCGACACCACTACCGAAGCCGCGACCGAAGCCGATACTACCACCGAAGCCGCGACCGAAGCCGACACCACCACCGAGGCTGCCACTGAAGCCGACACCACCACCGAAGCCGCCACCGAGACTTCGACCGATGCGGACGCCGACACTACGGAAAGCGCTTCCGACGAAAGCGCCGACGCAACGGAAAACACCACCGAGGAGCCCGCGAAGGAACCCTCCAAGGCCGAACTGCTTGCACAGGAAATGTGCGACAAGGTAACGGACGAAGCCTCCTTCATCGAACTGTGCAAAGAGTACTGCGGTGAAGATCAGAGAGAGACCTTCGAAGATCCCTCCGCTTCCATGGCAAAGAACCTGAAAAAATCCACCATCTCTTCGCAGGTAAGCGAAGAAGTGGCGGAATGGCTGTTCAGCTCAGACAGAGCCGTTGGCGACAAGCGCACCGCGCTGGCCGGCGATTACGCCTACGTGATGATGATCACCAAGCCCGCCTACAGAGATGAAGACGCGCTTGCTTCCGCACGCCATATCCTCGTTTCTTTTGCAAGCATTGCCGAAGAGCTCGCCGCTGAAGAAGCAGAACTTACTTCCGACGAAGAAGAGTCCACCGAACCCACCGAAGACGCCTCCGCCACCGAAGCGCCTGCAGATGAAACCACCACCGAAGCCGTAACGGATCTGCCCGAAACCACCACGGAAGCGTCCGCCGAAGAGAGTACCGCTCCCGCCGATGAGACGACCACCGCCGCGGACAACAAAGACGAAACGACCACCGAAGCAGAAGATGAATCCGAAACCACCGGCAGAGGCGAATACAGCGCTGAAGTTGTACTCAAGGCCCACGAAAAAGCTTTGAGCATTCTGAAAGAATATGAAGACGGCGACAAGACCGAAGAGTCCTTTGCGGCGCTTGCTGAAAAATACAGCGACGATACCGCTTCCCTTGAAGAAGGCGGCAAGACCTCCGGTGGCCTGTATGAAGATATCACAAAAGGCCAAATGGTAGAAGAGTTTGAGAGCTGGGTATACGATCCCGCCAGAGAGCCCGGCGACGTTGAGATCATTGAAACGTCTTACGGCTGGCACATCATGTACTTTGTTTCCAGACACGACGAGCCTCAGTGGAAAGAATCCATTATCTCTTCCATCGTGAGCGATCTGCAGAAAGCGGAAGAAGAGACCGTTACCGATTCCGTTAAGGATACCGCAAAAACGTCGTTCTTCACCAAGCTCGCCGGCGATCAGGCGCTGAAGCTGATCAACAAGCTCTATACACAGAACACTTCCAGCGAGAGCTGATATAAAAACAATGCATAAAAAAAGAACGGAGCGATCCGTTCTTTTTTTATGTTATCCGATATCGGGCGTATCCGTAAATACGATCTCGGGTTTCTTATAACCCTCCAGTTCCAGCACCGTAACGCTGTTCTCCCCTTCTTTCAGGAACACGGCAGGCAGATAAGCAGTTTTCTGCGGCCCGACTTCCCAGTATCTGGAGAGCACACGCCCGTTTACAAAGATCACGCCTTTTTTGAATCCGGGCAGTTTCACAAAAGTATCCCGCGGGGCGCCCTGAACGTTGAGCGTGCAGTGCAGCAGCTGCGGTTTCTTTTTGAACTTCATTTTCGGGTCTTGCGTAAAATACGCCTCATCGATATTGCCGAGCGGCAGCGGATAATGATCCCAATGGTATAAGAACTGCTGGCCGAGCCTTACGCCGCCTACGATCCCCTTACGGTCCGCCAGCCCCGGGCCGTAATTCACGCGCCCCATATTCTCAACCAGGATCGTAATCGTTGCGCCTTCACGCGGGACAGCGATCTGCAGTTTCTGTTTGCTGTCGTTTCTGTAGTATCTGCCAACGTATTCATCGTTCAGAAAAATATACGCCCGGTCGTGCGCCTCAAAAAACAGCGTTTCTTTTTCTTTCGGGCCCTTTACGGTCGTTTTGTAGCATATGAAACCGTAACCCTGGTCAAGCGCTTCCATCGGCAGAGGCGTCACGTTTCGCTGCGGGGCGGCGAACAGATCGATATTATCGATAAAATCGGCGACGTGGGTAAACGGGAGCGTGCCGTATGCAAAGGGTGGTTCCTGTTCCGGCAGTTCCACGCTGTTCACAAAGCCGCGGGCTGTGAGCACGTCCTTCATTTTATAGTACTTATCGGTAGGCATGCCGTACTCGTTGATCGGCGCGTCGTCATCGTAGCTGTTTACGGTAGGCTGATACGTATCGAACAGATTTGCGCCGTTCATCCAGCCGAAGTTCGTTCCGCCGTGCGCCATATACACGGAAACGCTTGCGCCGCACTCCAGAATTTCATCCAGCGTTTTTGCTGCTTCTTCCGCGTCGCGCGTGTGGTGGCGCTCGCCCCAATGGTCAAACCAACCGTTCCAGTATTCGGCGCAGAACAGCGGATCGCCCTTGCGGAACTTTCTGAGCGCTTTGAAATTCACCGAGGGTTTGGAACCGAAATTCACCGCTGCAGGAAGCTCGGTAACGGTACCGCCCGAGAGCATGGTATCGTTTGCGCCGTCGGACGTAAACAAGACGCATGCGACGCCGAAGGAAGATATCATTTCCGCAAGCCTTCGGAGGTACACGGTATCGTTGCCGTAGCTGCCGTACTCGTTTTCAACCTGCACCATGAACACAGGCCCGCCGCATTCCGTCTGCCGCGTGGAAATGATCGGCATAAGCTGTGAGAAATAACGCTGCACCTTTTCAAGATACAGTTCATCTGAACATCGAAGCTGCAGCTGCGGATATTTGAGCAGCCACCAGGGCAGGCCGCCGAAATCCCACTCGGAACAAATGTAGGGACCGGGGCGCACGATGGCAAACATACCGAGCTCCCCGATCAGATCGAGATACGCGCCGAGATCCAGATCCCCGCTGAAATCGTAAACGCCCTCGCGCGGCTCGTGCAGGTTCCACGCGGTATAGGTTTCTACCGTATTGAAGCCGCAGGCTTTGATCTTCAAAAGGCGGTCGCGCCAATATGCACGCGGGACGCGAAAATAGTGCATTGCGGCGGAAACAACGGTATACGGTTGGTCGTTCAGATAAAACTGCCCGTTTTTTACAATCAGTTTATTCATCGGCGTTCTCCTTGCGGTATGCGTTCAGTATGCTCTCGGTTCTCTGGATCACCATATCCCGAAGATTCTGCGGCGCTATGGCCTCGATATCCGTGCCGAACTGCATGATCCAGGAAACAAGGCCTTCGCTGATCGCAGCCTCGGTGCGCAGAAGGAAGTGCGAATCATCGAATTTTCTTGTATTCACACGTTCGCCGAACCGGTCGAATATGGGCTCAAGGATCGCGTTGCTGCATCTGAGCTCCACCATCTGCATCTCACCGGTGAACATATTGAAGGTTTTGGCTGCGTAATCTGCCGCATCGAAATACCTCTTGTAGCCGCTCACCTCACTCACGGGGCGCGCCTTTTCCTCCAGTATGATCACGCCGGAGATCCGGTCGACGCGCACGTTCATCAGGTTATCGTATTTCTCGTTGTTGGCAACAAGATAATAATGGTCGTTGGACCAGATCAGCGCGTACGGGCTGAGGGTAAATACACGCGTCTCTTTGCGCGCGGCATACTTATCGTCCATTTTACGGCGGGAATAACTGAATTTAACCTTTTTGCCCGCTTTGATAGCGTTATCAAGGTCGTCGATCACGTAATAGATGGATTCGTTGCCGCTTTTCGGGCGGTTATCGATGTACACCTGCTTTTTCAGAACCTCTGCATGATAGACGCTGGTAAAGCCCTCGATCTTTTCTATGAGCTTTTTCGTCTTGTTTTTGGTGATAAAATCCGCCGCCTGAACCGCATCGGAAAGCAGACGGATCTCAGCGAGCTCAAAACTGCCGGACGCAAGAAAGAAACCGTTCTTCGGGCTTCTGGTCTTTACGATATCCATACCGTAATCCATCAGCACCTCGATATCCTTATAAACGGATTTCCGCTCGCATTCCAGACCGTAATCGCGCAGAAGACGGTCGGCGATATCACCTGCGTTGAGGATATGCTGTTCATCAGAGTGTTTCTCAAAGATCTCTTTCAGATACAAAAGCTTCAGTTTTGTGTTTTTCTGCCCTGCCATAGTAACCAGCTCCCATCGTATAATGAATGTATTCGGCGCATTATGTTTTCATATCATATTATAAAAAATAAATCTTGACAAATCAACACCAAATGTTATAATACTTTTGAAATCTTCGGGGCGGGGTGAGATTCCCCACCGGCGGTAACAGTCCGCAAGCCCGGTAAAAGGGTTGATCCGGTGTAATTCCGGAACCGACGGTACAGTCCGGATGGGAGAAGATGAACATTCTTCTGTTGTTTGCTTTTCGCGCCGCCCTGCAGATTCTGCAGGCTTTTTTTGTTTGTCTGCATTCCATATCCGGGAGGCTTAAACAGTGAACACAACTAAATCTTCAAACAAACGCAGCACTCTTTCCATGCTCGTAAGCATGGCAATGTTAGCCGCGATCGCTATAGCAGCAGACATTCTGCTTCGGATCCCCGGCATCGGAGGCTTTCTTACCTATGAACCTAAAGATGTGATATTGACCATCGGCGGTTTTTTGTTCGGCCCAATCGCAGGCATATTGATGTCTTTGCTGGTTTGTCTTATCGAGATGGTAACGGTTAGTTCAACCGGGATCATCGGTCTATTGATGAATTTTCTGTCCTCGGCGGCGTTTGTAGGCGTCAGTTCTGTGATTTACCAACGAAGAAAAACATTGCAGCGTGCGGTGCTCGGTTTAATCGCGGGAACACTTTCCATGCTTGCGATCATGTTGCTTTGGAATTATATAATGACACCTGTTTTTATGGGTGTACCCCGTGAACAGGTGCTTGATCTGTTCATTCCGCTTTTGATCCCCTTCAATCTCATAAAAGCTACGTTGAATTCCGTTCTCGTTCTTTTCTTATATAAAGGTGTTGTAACTGCATTGAGAAAAGCCAGGCTTGTTCCCGAAAGGCCCTCAAATGATACCAATAAAAAAACAAATACGATTCTGATTATCTGTATTTCGGCTGTTCTTGCAGTCACGCTTATCTTGGTACTTCTGATTTTTGCAGGTGTGATAAACACATAAATCGAACACTTATATCAATAAAACAATATTGACATAAATCGTCACAAATATTATCACAACGAATAACAATCCTTATAAAGAGTGACTGAGGGAACGGCCCTGTGAAGCCCGGCAACCTGATTTTTTTCAAGGTGCCGTTCACTTTGGTAAAAGGCCTGATCTGCTCCGTAATTACGATGATCATTTATAAACCCCTTTCAAACCTGTTTGTCAAAATAAACACGGCGATCAACAAAAAGAGAGCATAATTCAGCGCCGAAGTGTTTATATTTTCTTATATGTATTGACAATTATTATAAAATCAAATATAATATGCTTACAATTTAATCCCTTATGAAGAGTGGTGGAGGGAACGGCCCTGTGAAGCCCGGCAACCTGTTTTTCAAGGTGCCAAATCCGACGGTTCAGCCGACAGATAAGGTTCAGTTCTGCCCGCTGATTGCGGGCAGTTTTTTAATGGAGGAATTTGATATGGCAAAGCATTTTTTTACTTCTGAATCCGTAACGGAAGGACATCCCGATAAAGTATGCGATCAGATCTCAGACGCGGTTCTCGACGCGATGCTGGCGCAGGATCCGCTTTCCAGAGTTGCGTGCGAATCCATCTGTACCACCGGCATGGCGCTGGTAATGGGAGAGATCTCCACCAACGCGATCGTTGATATCCCCGCAGTGGTGAGGAAAACCATATGCGACATCGGCTTCGATAAGCCCGCCGCCGGTTTTGACGGCAACACCTGCGCGGTGCTCTGCACGATAGACAAGCAGTCGCCCGATATTGATATGGGCGTGAGCAAATCGATGGAACAGAAAAACGGCGAAGAGGACGCCTACAACCTTCACGGCGCAGGCGACCAGGGTATGATGTTCGGCTTTGCCTGCGACGAAACGCCCGAACTGATGCCGCTGCCCATCTCGCTTGCCCATAAGCTCGCGAAAAAGCTTGCCGACGTGCGCAAAGACGGCACGCTCCCCTATCTTCAGCCGGACGGCAAAACCCAGGTAACGGTAGAATATGACGACAATACGCCCGTTCGCATCGATACCATCGTGATCTCGACGCAGCACTCTGCCGACGTTTCCGTTGACACGATCAAGAAGGATCTGATCCAATACGTGATCACCCCCACCGTTGACGCGGCAATGATCGATGAGAACACGAAGTACCTCGTGAACCCCACCGGCAGATTCGTGATCGGCGGCCCCGCCGGCGACAGCGGCCTTACCGGAAGAAAGATCATTGTGGATACCTACGGCGGCTATGCCGCACACGGCGGCGGCGCATTTTCGGGCAAAGACCCCACGAAGGTAGACCGCTCCGCCGCGTACGCAGCCAGATACGTTGCGAAGAACATTGTGGCAGCGGGCCTTGCGAAAAAATGCCAGGTGGAGCTCGCCTATGCGATCGGCGTGGCGCGCCCCGTTTCGGTGCTGGTAGAGACCTTCGGCACGGGTAAAGTGCACGACGATATCCTTTCCGCCGCAGTCAACAAGGTGTTCGATCTTCGCCCGGCGGCGATCATTGAGCAGCTCGATCTCAGAAAGCCGATCTACCGCCGTCTTGCCGCTTACGGGCATATCGGCCGCACCGATCTGGATCTTGCATGGGAGAAGACCGACCGTACCGAAGCCCTCCTAAATGCGGTAAACAATCTGTGATCAATACCGAAGCCGGAGACAATTATGCCTCCGGCTTTTTGCAAACGCCCTTATAACATATGAAATAATCAGGTGTTCGAGTCTTCCACAAGGACCTCGTTATGACGGAAGAGCAACGAGATGCACCAGATACCGGCCAAAGCCACAACGGTAAAAATGATCCGGCTGATGATCGCGGACTGTCCGCCGAAGATCCGGCCGACGATATCGAACTGAAACAGCCCGATGGAGCCCCAATTGATTGCCCCGATGATCACAAGGATCATTGCGATTCTGTCCAACATTTTGCTATCACTCCTTTTTCAATGATAGTATTCGCCCGAATCGGCAGATTATTCAGCGCAAAACGGAAAATATTTCAATAAATTAAATGGATACGGAAGATATCAACAAAAAACAGGTAAAAACCGAAGAAAAAGAAAACGCCGGTTCCTCCGCAGAGGAAACGGCTTCGGGAAAGCGCTATAAAACCGCGTTTTACATTATGACCGGGATCACGCTGCTGCTCCTGTGCTTTTTCATGGGGCTGCTGTACATTCAGAACTACGGAAAGAAAGCGGTAACGAGTTACAGAGAGATCGCTGAAAGCACAACGGCAGAAGCAGCCGAACGGGCCTTGCCTTCTGACGACACGCGCGCGGATCTGAAGATCAATATAAACACAGCCACAAAAACAGAACTGACCCTGCTTCCCGGGATCGGAGAAAGCAGGGCGCAGGACATCATAGATTACAGGAATGAATACGGCAGATTTACCGAGCCGGAGGATCTGCTGAACATCAAGGGGATCGGAGACGCGATCCTTGAAAACATCCGGCCGTATATCGTATTTGATTAAGATTCAAACGAAGAGAGCGCTGCCTTATACTGCGCGTCCTCCGCATGATCCAGCGTTTCGATCGCATCTTTCTGGAAATCGGGCAGAAAGATCTCAGTATCGGGTGTGATCCCTGTGCCATCGTAGCTTTCGGTGACGCAGGGTTTTATTTTTGCTACCGTAAGGATCAGAGCGGATCCGTCTTCAAGCAGGAATTCCTTCTGCATGCCGGCGTTTCCCGCAGTGGTCTCGCCGATCAGCTTCGCGTTCAGAAAATCACGGAGATCCGCGGCAACCAGCTCCGCGGCGCCGTCCGTACGGTCGTTGATCAGGACCGAAACCGGGATGCTGAAGCTTTCGGCGTTGGAAGAATACACTTTTACCGTATTGTCGTTGGCGTCAACGGCGGTAGCGATCGCCCGACTGCCCTCTGTGGCGATGGGCACGAGCATATCTATGATCTTCGCGGCAGCGTCATAATTGGTGCTGGCGTTATTTCTCACGTCAAGGATCAGCTTTGACACGCCTGCGCCGGTCAGCGACTGTACCGCGTGCCGGAAATCCTCTACCGTGGCGTCATAAAACGCGCTGATACGGATATACCCCACGGATCCGGCGGACGCATAATGCACCGACGCGATCTGGTACCCGAGCGAAAGCGTGACCTCGGTCTGCGCCGCAGCGGCGGCCTTCCAGAGCTTGATACGCACTTCCCCTTCGGTTCCCGTACTCAGTTTTTCGAGAAGTTTGCCGTAATTGTTCACGGTAACGTCTTTCTGATCTACGGAAAGGATCTTATCCCCTACGGCAAGACGGCTGCCCGCGGCGGACGAACCCTCCGCCACCTCCGTGATCTTCAGGGAGCTGTCAAGGCTGCTGAACTCCGCGCGGATACCGACGCCATCTGCCGTACCGAGCACATAGGCGGTGTATTCCGCGTATTCGTCGGCGGTAAGATAAAAGGAATTTTTATCGCCGAGGCCTTCAACATAGCCTTTCGCCGTATAAATATTTTCGTCCGCAGCGTTGATTTTGCCGTTGAAATTCGCCCGCACGAGATCTTCGATCTCGGTAAGGGTGGTATACTGCTTCGACTGCTGCGACATGAATATCAGAGATTTGTTATATAAACGCAGATAAACGCTTACCGTCAGAACGACGGTAAGCGCACAAAATACAAGGATCAATGCGATCGCGACCGCAACGGGAATTCTTTTTGACATTCCTTATCTCCTGGTCTGTTACGGGGAAGCGTATCCGAGCGGGTCCACTCTGGTGCCGTTGACGCGCACCTCAAAGTGGCAGTGGGCGCCCGTTGCATATCCGGTAGCGCCGGCATAGGCGATCGTCTGCCCCTGGCTGACGTATTCGCCGGTGGAAACCAGCAGCTGGCTGTTATGCCCGTAAAGGGTATAAATGCCGTTGCCGTGATCCAGCAATACGTAATAACCGTAACCGGACGCCATATACGCCGCGGTAAGCACAACACCGCTGGCAGCTGCGCTTATACTGGCGCCGTACGTACCGCTCCATCTGCAGGTATCAACGCCGCCGTGGAACTTCGTAACGCCGGTGGCAGGATCGCTGCGGTATCCGTACCCGGAAGAAATATAAGCGTCGGAATACTGCAGGGGCCAGATGAACCCGGAGGAAGCATAACCGCTGTAGCCGTTTTGCTTGGCTTCTTCCGCTCTTCTTCTCTCTTCCGCTTCGGCAATGATATCGTCGATCATCGCGTCGAACTCTTCCATATCTGCCTCGTACTGGGCGATCAGCGCTTTATAAGCGGCGCTTTCCTGGTCGAGTTCATTGAGGTATTTGCTTGCCTCTTCCTGCAGGGCAAGGATCTCGTCCTGAGAGGACTGCAGATCCGCACGGCTGTTCTTGATGTCGTTTTCTTTGACGTCAAGCGCGTCGATCTGCACCTGGTGCTCCGCCTGTTTCGCTTCGATCTGTTCGATCAGCTTGTTGTGCTGGGCGTTGAGCACGTCGAATTCTTTTACTTTATCTTTCAGATCGGTAACGATCTGGTTGTCGTGTTCTGCGATGTTGGAGGAAAGCTCCAGCGTGATCAGGAAGGATTTGAAATCGGTGCTGTTCAGAAGCAGCTCCAGCTCGGAGGTCTTGCCGTACATATAAATGTTGCAGAGGCGCTCCTTGAGTTCGTCTTTGATATCGTCCACTTCCTGCTGCAGTGCGATCTGCTGCAGTTCGTTGTGGTTGATCTCGCCGCGGATACCGTCGATCTGCTCGGAAAGCGTATCGATCTCCGCCTGGATCTCTCCCTTCTGGCCCTCAAGAACGTTGATACTGTCGTTCAGGAGGTTGATCTGTTCCTGATAGTTATCGATCTGCGTCTGCAGAGCCGCAACGTAGTTCTCCTGCTGCTCAATATCGTCTTTCAGGGCGTCCATCTTTTCCTGATTCTCGGCGATCTTGGTTTTGAGGCTTTCCTGCTGAGATTTATAAGAATCGATCTTGTCCTGCTCGTCGCTGGTAAGATTGGAAGATGCAAATACCTGTACGACGCCGGTATTGAAAGCAATAAAAAGGAATACGAATAAAAGAGCGAACAGTTTTTTGGATCTGTTAATTATTCTCATCTACAACACTCCCTTGCTCTTTGAGATATCTGCCGATGGAGAAGATACTGCCGATACCGGCGGTGATCACGCTTACAACGACGAATCCGATAAACAGATACAAAGCATAGTCGAGGAAGTTGATCAGCGAACCGCCGAACACGCCGAAGATGGTGAGCAGCGCGTCACCGGCGAACCGATAAATCAGATACAGCACCGCCATACCTACCACAGCGGATATCAGGCCGATGGTGATGCCTTCGATCAGGAACGGCCAGCGGATAAACGAATTGGTGGCGCCTACGGCTTTCATGATGCTGATCTCAAGCCGGCGCGTGTACATGGAGATACGTATGGTGTTCGCTATGATAAAGAGCGAAACGATAAACAAAAGTATGATCACGCCGATACATACGTACGTGACGGCAGTGCGAATCTTTTCGAGCCGCGCCGCAAGATCGCTGTTTTCACGGATGCTGATCACGTTGTTGATACCGCGAATCTCGTTTACGGTCTGGCTGAAGAACTGCATATCCTTCACGGTGACTTCAAATCCGTCGGGAAGGAACGATGCGTCAACGTCTTCCATAATGGCGGCGTTCTCGCCGAGAGACTCAAGAATGGTGGCGTACGCTTCGTTTTTGGGAACGAACTTCACGGATGCAATATTGCCGTTGCTTTCCAGCGTCGCCTGTACTTCGTTCAGGACGCTCTCGTCGGCGTCCTTTTTCACGAAGACCATAATCATGTTCTGCGCTTCAATGCTGTGCAGCAGCGAATCGATATTGAAATAAAGCAGCACCGCGCACCCGATCATGATCAGGCAGGACATCAGCACCGCAATGGACGCAACAGACATCAGCCTGTTGACGAAAATATTCTTTAATCCCTCGCGGGTCAGATATCGCAAATTAGAATGTTTCATAAACCAATGCCTTCAAACGCCTGCGACGAACACAGGTCTGTCCTTTTCTGTAGAATCTGGAATAACGCTTACGCGTCTTCCTGCGCAGTATCGGAGCCGGTCTGCGCTTCGTTGCCGTAATTCATAAGGAATTTTTCGATCTCGGCGTCTTCGGTGGGCGCATGGTAATAACCGCTGGGGGTGTTTGCAGCCGCTTCGTTTGCGCCTTCGGCATTTTCATATACCTCGGGATGCGCCGTATCGGAAATGATGTGACCGTTTTTGATCTCGATCACACGCTTGTTGTATTTGCTGATCAGTTCGACCTCATGGGTGACCATGATGATGGTGGTGCCTCTGTTGAGATTGATCTGTTCGAGCAGGTCGACGATATCCTTCGACATTTCAGGGTCGATATTGCCGGTGGGCTCGTCCGCGATGATCACGTCCGCTTCGTTTACCAGCGCTCTTGCCAGCGCCACGCGCTGCTGTTCGCCGCCGGAAAGCTGGTTCGGATAGCTCTTTGCCTTGGCGGAAAGCCCGACGAGGCTGAGCGCGTATGCCACGCGGCGGGAGATATCCTTCTGGGGCGCGCCGATCACGTGCATTGCGAACGCAACGTTATCGTAAACGGTTTTTGTTTGTATGAGACGGAAATCCTGGAATACGATACCGAGTTTTCTGCGGTAGTACGGCACTTTTCTGGGCTTCATCAGATTAAGGCTCTCGCCGTCGAAAATGATCTCGCCGGAGGTGGGCACCTCTTCACGGATGATCGTTTTCAGGAACGTACTTTTACCGGCGCCGGAAGAACCCACGATAAACACGAATTCGCCTTTATCGATATGAAGATTCACGTCGTCCAGAGCCTTCACGTCTGTTCCGTTATATACTTTTGATACGTTAATAAAATCTATCATAATATTCACGGCAGATGAGAACATCCGCCGTCCTTTCTCTGATTGAGGGCATTATATCCCTCACACCTTAACTGAGGCTTAATTAATCGCGATCAGTACTTTATGGGGGAAGAATCGAGGTACTTCTTGACCATAAGCGCCACTTTGAATACGATCGCGTCGTCGAACACGCGCAGATCGAGGCCGGTGAGCTTGCGGATCTTCTCAAGACGGTAAACCAGCGTGTTTCTGTGAACGAAAAGCTTTCTGGAAGTTTCGGATACGTTCAGGTTGTTCTCGAAAAACTTCTGGATCGTAAACAGCGTTTCATGGTCGAGCGATTCAATGGAACCGCGCTTGAACACTTCGCGCAGGAACATTTCGCACAGCGTGGAAGGCAGCTGATAGATAAGCCGCGCGATGCCGAGGTTTTCATATGTGACGATCACTTTTTCGGTATCGAACACCTTGCCCACCTCAAGCGCCACCTGCGCCTCTTTAAAGGATTTCGCAAGGTCCTTGATGCCCTTCACCTGAGTGCCGATGCCGACCACGGCGTGGCCCGCCACTTCGGGCTCGAGGGAATCGATGATGCTTCTTGCAAGCTTCTTAAGATCTTTATTCTCGATATTCACGGCGATATCCTTGATCACGGCGATATCCGTTTCGTTGATGTTGACCACAAAATCCTTGTTCTTATCCGGGAAAAGGGACTGGATCATATCGAAAACGGAGATCTCCACCGGGAAGGCAAATCTGATCAGGAAAACGACGCGGATGGAATCGTTGTTGAAATGCAGCTCTCTGCCCTTCAGATAGATATCGCCGGGCAGGATATTATCCATCATCACGTTTTTGATAAAGTTGCCGCGGTCGTATTTCTCATCGTAGAACTGCTTGATGCTCGACAGAGACACGGCCAGCAGAGACGCGTATTTTTCGGCGATCGCATCGGTGCCCTCAACGAAAACGACGAATTCAGGCTGGATGGATGCGCCGAACGCTTTGTATGTATAGCCGTTATGCACAACAGCGGCATTTACGGAAAGATTCTCTCCGCTGAGATCCACCGCCTCCCCTACGCGGGAAAGCTCTGTGCAGGAGATCACGGCGCCGGTCTCATCCAGTACGCCGAGCGTTCTTCCTACAACATCCTTCATCTGATGAATTACACCCTGAAATAGCCTGTTGGACAAAATAATCAATCCTTTCACCGTCTTGTGGTATATGTACATTTATACAAAATGACATAAATCATCTTTTATATTCTACTCAATTTTTAAGCAAAATGCAAGTCCTTTTAGAGAATTTCTACAAATATTTTTCATTTTTTTATGCAATAATGTTATGCAGTAAAAAAAAGCGCACATTTTGTGTGCGCGATTGGTGAATATCACAACAACTTGATCTGTTTTACTTCGTCGGGCGCAAGCTTCCTGCTCTCCCCCGGCGCAAGCGATTCCGGCAGCGCCAGGCCGCCGATCTTCGTGCGGTGCAGCGCGCAGACACGGTTGCCGAAAAACGCGAACATCCGCTTGATCTGATGGTAACGGCCCTCGGTGAGCACGATCTCATACTGCAGAAGTTCCGCCCCGGTATCCGCGGGCCGCAGAACCGCGGGCTTATAATACTCTTCTTCCGTAATAAGCCCCGCCTCGATCTTACCTGCCTCCTGAGGCGTTACTTTGCGCTCAAGCGTTACAAGGTATGTTTTTTCAACATGGTGCGCCGGTGACAGGATCTCGTGGGCAAATGCGCCGTCGTCCGTGATCAGCATCAGCCCGGTGGTATCTCTGTCCAACCGCCCCGCCGGGAACAGGTCCTTTCGTTTCATCGACTCCGGCAGGATATCGATCACCGTAACGTCGCCCGGCGCGCTTGAAGCGGAAACCACGCCTGCAGGTTTGTTCTGAATGATATAAACGTATTTTTCATACTGAATGCGCTGCCCGTCTTTACAAACGGCCGCGGTATCGGGATCGAGAAGAAACTCCCCTTTCACCGCAACGGCGCCGTTTACCGTGATCCTTTTTTCACGCAGCAGTTTTTTCGCGTCCGTACGCGAGCAGCCCAGTTGCGAAGAAAGAAATTTATCGAGTCTGATCATGTCCATTATGTAATTCCTCCGGTATGATACCGTGCATAAACCCATCCAGCGCCGTGGAACTGATATCGCCGCCGATGACCCTGCCGCCGCATATGAACACCGTTGCTCTGAGGCCTTCGGTATCTTCAGCGCCGGGGTATTCCGTAAGCCTGAAAACGTATTTTTCCGCGTATCTGCCGCAATACGGCGCAAGATCGAACCCCTGCGCGCGCTGCAGTTCATTATATGCGACGTATACCGCGTCGAACCGTTCGGGGAAAAGCACCTGCGAGATCTCACAAGGCGCATCTTCGGTTTTCCAGCCATACGACGCCAGAAACGAAAGGCACAGCGCAGCGCCGTCGTCCTCTTCCGGGCCTGCCGTTTCCGCAATGCGGGCCGTGCAGGACGAGAGCATAAGTATTGAGCAGATGCTCACAAAAACGAAAACAAAACAACGGCTGCGCCGCCCGGTTTCAAACATAAACAAACACCTCGCACAATACATATGCGAGGCGATGTTCATCAGATGACAAAATCAGTTTGCGCCGGACTTTTTCGTAGTGGCGCTCTTAAGCTGCTGCGACGCGATGCGGACCTTGTTCAGGCTCTTGGAGAAATCGTCGATGCTCTGCGAAAGGATCTGATCGCTTTCGTTCATGATGGTCTCAACGAAGGTGCTGGCGCCGTTTCTGAGTTCCGCGGCCCATTTCTGCGCGTTGGAAACGATCTCGTTGGAGTTGGCCTTTGCCTTCTCAACAAGCTCGGCAGCCTGACGCTTAGCCTCGTTGATGATCTCCTGCGCGTTCACCTCGGCGTTCTTGGTGATCTCGTGCTCTTCCACAAGCTTCTTCGCCTGGATCTCAGCCTGCTTCAGCTTGAGCTCGGCAGCGTCGCTGGCCTGGGAGAGGATCACTTTACGCTCGGCGGCGATCTTTCTCGCCTGGATCACTTCATCGGGCATGCTGATGCGGATCTCGGAAATGATGGAGCGGATCGCATCGGCATCCACCTTGATCTTGCCGCCGCCCAGCAGAGAGCCTTTACCTTCTTCAAGTAAATCTTCGATCTGGTTGAGTAAATCTTCTACACTCATGTTAATCACCTTTCTCTGATTCTTTTTATAATATCGTCTTTTATTTCAGGGGGAACGAAATCACCGATCTCTCCGCCCAGGGAGCCAACCTCTTTTACCACACTGGAGCTTAAAAACATGTACTCCGTATCGGTAACAAGAAAAATCGTTTCTATATCTTTTGCGAGGCGTTTATTGGTAAGCGCCTGTTTGAATTCATCTTCGTAATCCGATAAAACGCGAAGACCTTTCACGATGGCCACTGCGCCTTTGCGCTGCGCGTAATCGGCCAGGAGCCCGTCGTAATAATCGACCTCTACGTTATCGAGCCCCGTGATGCTGCGCCGGATAAAATCCATGCGCTCGTCGGGCGTAAACATACCCGTTTTGCGGGAATTGACCATGACTACGACGATCACCTTGTCGAACAGCTTCGCAGCGCGGGAAATAATATTCAGGTGCCCTATAGTGATGGGATCAAAACTACCGGGGCAAACAGCAACTGACGCCATTAACTCTCCTCCGGGGCCAGGTTCCGGTAAACGGTAAGCCTGATATTGGAATACTTATATTCTTTGGCGATACATAAGCCGCCGATCGTCGCGGGCATCGGCTCGTCCGGGCGGCTCTCGCATACGACGATGGCGTTTTCGGAAAGCACCCGCGGCAGAAGCGCTGCCGCTTTTTCGCACATACTGTTTTCGTAGGGCGGATCGAGGAATACGATATCGTAGGTATCGCCGCAGGAAGCGAGGTAAGAATACGCGTCGCACAGCAGCACCTTGCTCTGCGCCCCGAACCCGGTGGCCTGCACGTTCTTTTTAATCAGATCCACCGCCTTGCGGGAAGCGTCGGTAAAGCAGGCGAAGGCCGCACCCCTGCTGAGGGCTTCCAGCCCCAGCTGCCCCGTGCCGGCAAACAGATCGAGCACGCGCGTTCCGGGAAGGTCAAAGTGAATAATGCTGAACATGGCTTCCTTCACTTTGTCGGTTGTGGGGCGGATATCCATCCCTGTCGGCGCAAAAAGCTTCCGCCCTCTCGCGCTGCCCGAAACGATGCGCATACTTCCCCTCCGAACACAATAATTTATATTATTATCACACTAAAACCCCGGTTTTGTCAACCCTTAATTTTGCATTCATAGGGTTTCAGCGTATTTTTTTACGATCTTACCGGTTTTTCGGCTTGCGGAAATAGTTATACACACTCTGGGCGGCGGGCACGGAAAGTCCCGGCAGGTTCATCAGATCTTCCAGCTCAGCTTCCCTTATCGCGGTAAGGGTTTTGAAACGTCTGAGCAGCAGCTTTGCGCGGCTCGGGCCGATGCCCTCGATCTGGGTGAGCGTATTTTCAAGCGTGTTCTTCTTTTTCAGCGTATGGTGGTACGTTACGGCGTAGCGGTGCACCTCTTCCTGGATCTGCGATACCAGAGAAAATACCGTGCGGTTATCGTTGATCGTGATCTCTCCCCCTCCGAACGCGATGGCGCGGGTGCGGTGCTTGCCGTCCTTCACCATGCCGAACAGCGGCACGTCAAATCCATATTCACGGAACAGAGGGGCAACGGCGTTCACCTGCCCGATGCCGCCGTCCAGCAAAATCAGATCCGGTTTTTTGCCGAAGCCTTCCGCCGGAGCGGCATCTTTTTCTTTTTCATATTCCATAATGCGGCGCTCCAGCACCTCGTGGAGAGAACGGTAGTCGTCCTGCCCCTCGAAGCTTTTGATCTGGAAGCGCTTATAGCACCGTTTCAGCGGGCGGCCGTTCACGAATACCACCATGCCGCAAACGTTTTCCTGCCCCGCCGTGTTCGAAATATCGTAGGCTTCGATATAGGCGGGCAGTTTATCCATGCCCAACGCCTCCTGCAGTTCGATGAGCGCCGCGTTTCTTTTATCGTTGAAGGAAAGCACGCGCGCCAGTTTTTCTGAGGCGTTCTTTTTCGCGGTTTCAAGAAGAGTTTTGCTCTCGCCCGAAAGCGGCACGTACAACGAAACCTTTTTGCCGGACTGCCGCGTGAAAAACTGTTCGAGAAAATCCGCCTGCGCGGGCATCAGATCGATACAGATGCGGTCGGGGTAATCCTCTGCCGAAGCGTAGAAATTCGGCAGCATTTCGGCGTAGTCTTCCGCCGGGTTCTCGAACCGGTCCACAATAAAGGTATGTGTGTTCACGAACGTACCGTCGCGGAACTGCATCACGTTGACGCAGGTTTTCTCACCCAGGCTCGCCACGCCGAACACGTCCTGATTTTTGCAGTTGGAGCTCACCATATACTGCTTCTGCGACGATTTTTCAATGGCCCGGATGCGGTCCCGCAGTTTGATGGCTTTTTCGAATTCAAGGTTCTCGGAGGCCTCCTGCATCTGTCGGTTGGTCTCGCGAAGGTATTCGTTTTTTCCGCCCTGGATAAAACGCACGGCGTCTTCTACGGCGGCGTTGTGCTCCGCCTGTGAAACAAGGCCCTTGCATGCCCCGGAACACAATTTGATATAGTAGTTCAGACATGGGCGGGAGGCACGGTCGATATCCCGCGGAAACACCTTTGCGCAGTGGGGCAGCATAAAGATATCATACGCCTGCTTCACCGCGGCGGAGATCGCTTCGCCCCCGGTATACGGGCCGATGTATTTCGCGCCGTCGTCTTCTTTCTGCTTCACGTCGTACAGCATCTTCCAGCTGTCGTTTGTCACTTTGACGTAGTGATAGCCCTTGTCGTCCTTTAAAAGAATATTGTATTTCGGTTTATTCTGTTTTATAAGGCTGCATTCAAGCACCAGCGCCTCAAACTCGCTGCCTACGATCACGTAATCGAAATCATCCACGTGGGCAACCATCTGGCGCACTTTTTCGGTGTGGTTGTTCTGCGAGCCGAAATACTGGCTCACTCTGTTTTTCAGCACCTTTGCCTTGCCGATATATATGATCTCGCTGCGGGCATTTTTCATGATATAAACGCCCGGCGCTTCGGGGAGCGCCATGGCTTTTTTTCTGAGCTCTTCCAATTTTGTCATGAAACCGCCTGCCTTTCGTAAAAAAAACAAAAAGGGTGTACCAACAAAAATGCCGATACACCGATTTCGTTTATTCTTTCATTATTCAGCGAATCCGGAGATCACCAGATTGGAGAGCGCCTCAACGGCTTCGTTCTCATCCTGACCGTCGGCAATGATCCGGATATCAGCGCCGCCGGTTACGCCGAGGGACAGAACGCCCAACAGGCTCTTGGCATTGGCTCTGCGCTCTTCTTTCTCGACCCAGATGGAAGAACGGAATTCATTTGCCTTCTGGATAAAGAAAGTAGCCGGACGCGCATGCAGACCTACCTGATTCTGAACGACGATATCTCTGTAAACCATAATATCAAATCTCCTTTCGGAATTACACTCTTCGGTATTATTATATCACAAAGATTTCAAGCGTCAATCAAAGTTTTGCAGAAAAAAATAATTCGTTTGAAAATCTAAATATGCCCAAATTGCCCTTTTTGAATTTGTGCATTTTTACTACAATTTTCACCCAAAATTTTACATCTAAACAAGCTTCTCTGCTGAAAAACCGAGATCTTTCAGAAATCGGAGGTCTTTTTCGGACAAATCCGCATTTTTCAGAAGATCAGGACGCCGCTCAAAAGTGCGCTTCAGCGACTGCTCACGCTTCCATTTTTCGATGTTCGCGTGATGCCCGGACGCCAGCACCTCGGGGACTTCCTTACCGTTCCACTCAAAGGGTTTCGTATACTGCGGATGCTCCAGAAGCCCCGTATAGTGACTTTCGCACGCGTAGGCTTCTTCGTTGGGAAGAACACCGTCCACCATGCGGGCGATGCAGTCAGTGAGTACAAGCGCGGGCAGCTCGCCGCCGGTGAGGACGTAATCGCCGATGGAGATCTCTTCGTCTACGATCTCTTCAAGCACACGCTCGTCAACGCCCTCGTAATGGCCGCAGAGCAGCGCGAGGTTTTCACAGGAAGCGAGTTCTTTTGCCCGCTGCTGCGTGAGCACCCTGCCCTGCGGTGACAGATAGATCAGGTGCGGCTTCTTGCCGAGCTCTTCGCACAGCGCGCGGTAGCAATCGTAGATCGGCTGCGCCTGCATCAGCATGCCCATGCCGCCGCCGTAGGGCGAATCGTCCACACGGTTGTGCTTATCGTGCGTGTAATCACGGATATTGCGGGCGTACACCTCCAGCTTCCCTGCGCTCACGGCGCGGCCGAGAATGCTTTCGGTATACACGCGCTCGCACATTTCGGGAAACAGGGTGAGAATATCAATCCGCATCGTCGAATATTCCTTTCAGCGGCCGGATATACACCCGGTCGTTCGCAACGTCGGCGTCGATCACAACGTCTTTGATGGCGGGGATCAGATAGTCTCCCCCCGCGTCGTCCGTGATCTGCCACACGTCGTTCGCGCCGGTTTTGCTGATATCGGTGACCGTGCCGTAACACACCGTATTATCGTCCGCATCCAGCGCTTTGCAACCCAGAAGCTCTTCGATGAACCAGACGCCGGGCGCAAGAATGATATCGCCGCGCCGGATATACACGATGCGGTTGCGCAGCGCTTCGGCGGCCTCAACGGTATTCACGCCCTTCAGCCGCATCAGGATCAGGTTCTTATGCTTGCGGCAGGATTCGATCTCATATGGTGAAGCGCCGTTTTTGCCGAGGTAGACCGTTTTGAAATTGCCGGCAAAGTCGGGATCGTCGCACCAGGGGTTGATGCGAAGCTCGCCGCGCACGCCGTGGGTACCTACGATCTGCCCCAGCTCAAGAAACGTACAGATCATATCTCGGGGATATCCAGCGTGATCTCTCTGCCGAGCGCCGCGCTCTTTGCGATACCGTCGATGATCGCCTGGTTATAGATGATCTGCGACGACGGAACGGGCGGCTTGCCGCCTTCCTTCACGGCGTCGATAAACAGGCGGATCTTCTTATAGAAGTTATCCACGTTATCTTCTTTCTCGGGCACCTCGTACTCGATCTCTTCGCCGGCAACCGTTTTATAGATCTTGAGCGGGCCGCCGATGGAGCCGTTCCAGCACTCGGTGGAGGGCACGCGGAGGCCGCCCTTGGTGCCGAGGATGATGGTATCGCCGGGGGTATCGAGATTCATAGCCCAGGAGATACGGAAATCGAGGATCACGCCGCCCTCAAGGCGTACGAACGCGGCGGCAAAGTCATCCACCGAGAATACGTCGGCATATTCGGGATGATCCGTGAAATAGGCGGGATCTTTGCCGAAGAAAGCGGAAGTGTAGCCGGTAACGGTAAGGGGTTTGGGATAGCCGATGGCGTTGAGCACCATATCGAGGGAATAGCAGCCGATATCGCCCAGCGCGCCGAGGCCCGCGGTCTTCTCTTCAATAAAGGAGGTGCCGTAAGGCGTGGGGATGCCTCTTCTTCTGCCGCCGCCGGTCTGAATGTAATAGATCTGACCGAGCTCGCCGCTCTGCACGATCTTTTTCAGCATTTTCATGTTGGGATCGAAACGGGGCTGGAAGCCGATGGAAAGGATCTTGCCGCTGGCCTTCTCGGCTTTGCAGATGGCAACAGCCTCTTCCAGCGTGACGCACATGGGTTTTTCAAGCAGCACGTTCACGCCGTGCTCCAGCGCATAGATGGTGCACTCCGCATGCGTTTTGTTGTAGGTGCAAACGCTTACGGCGTCCAGATCTTCAGCGTCGATCATGGATTTATGATCGGGATAAAGGCGAATACCGGAAAGCCCGTTGGCCTTGCAGAATTTATCCGCCTTGCCCGGGATCAGATCCGCTGCCGCTACGATCTCAACGTCTTCGCACTTCAGGTAATTTACAACGTGCGCCTCTGCGATCCAGCCGGTGCCGATGATGCCGACCTTCACCTTTTTGCCCGAAACCGTCTCTTTTACCTCTTCAACGGTCTCTTTGAACCTGTCAAGAATACCTGCCATAATGATTTCCTCCCAATATTTTTATTCGTTAATCAGTTCAAGCACCGTTTGGTGCAGAACCTTATTGGAACAAAGGATCGACGCTTTCTCCCCCGGCTTATGCGCCGCGCCGGCGTACGTGGTGACCTCGCCGCCCGCCTCTTTCAGGATCAGCGCGCCCGCAGCGTAATCCCACGGGGATAAAACGTCTTCAAAATAAGCGTCCGTACGGCCGCATGCCACCCAGCACGTATCGAGAGCAGCGGAACCGCACCTGCGCAGGTCGGCACAACGCAGGAACACCCTGCACATCCGCTGAAACGTCTGATCGGCATGATCGCGGTTGTAGGGCGCGGTTCCTACGGAGATCAGCGCCTTTTCAAGGGGACGGGACGATACGGCAATGGGATCGCCGTTCAGGTAAGCGCCCTCCCCCTTTGCGGCGTGATACATTTCGCCGCGGTACGGGTCGTACACCGCGCCGAACACCGGTTCGCCGTTTTCGTACAGGCCCACGCTGACCGCGCTGCACTGCATGTTATGTATAAAATTGGTGGTGCCGTCGATCGGGTCTATAAAAAAGCACAGCCCCTCGGCAGGCGCGGCGGCGGAATTATCCTTTTCTTCCGCGTAAAAATACGCGTCCGGGAACAGAGCGCGCAGCCCGCCGATCAGTATTTCCTGCACGCGTACGTCGTACACGGTAACGAAATTGGCTTCGCCGGGCTTTACGGTGATGGCGCCGGATTGGGATTCCACTGCGTGCGCGGACAAGATCACGTCCCCGCAGTCACGCATCAGCTGAAGGATGCTGTTTTGTTTTTCCTGAGATACTGCCATAATTATTTATCAAACGGCATTGCCATCGCTCTGCCGAACATGGTGGTCATAACGCCCTTGAAACCGTTCTTCTCGAAAAACTTTATAAGCTCTTCGTTGTCGGCGTCGCATACGAGCATCATACCGCGGACATATTTTTTACGCAGATGCGCTTTCAGCGTGGAAAGAAGAAGGCCGCCGATGCCGCCGTTTTGCTGGTCGGTGCGCACGTTCAGGTAGAAATGCGCGGGATAATCCTTGCGGAACATGCCGAACTTGAGCATGTTGAACTTGGCGTCCACATACCGGCGGGCGCTGATCGTGGCTGCCTGCGGCACGTACTTCTCAAGGAAGATCCTTTCGTAATCGTTATAATTCTCGCAGCAGAGAATATAGCCCACAACGCTGCCGTTATCGTCTACGGCAACGAAGCAGTTTTCTTTCTCATTATCGAGATAATAGGCGCAGTAGATCAGAAGGATCAGCTTTTTCGTTTCGTCCTTCGCTTCGCTGCAGCCTGCGTTTTCAAGGCAGATCTTCTCGATCTGTTCACGGTCGCTGGTGATATACGGTCTTACAGATAACATTCACTTCACCTCTGTTATATTATTTTACTCTGAATTTTCCAAAATGTCTATAAAAAAACGAAAAAATATGATATGATCTAAAAAAAAGACAGGAGGCCGCCATGAAACTCGCAAGCATCGGCACGTCAAAGATCGCATCCATGTTCCTTTCCGCGGCAAAAAAGGCGGGCGGGATCGAATATACGGCCGCATATTCACGAAAAAAGGAAACAGGCGAACGGTTCGCCGCCGAAAACGGCGCGGCGCGCGTTTATACAGATCTCTCCGCAATGGCCGCTGCGCCGGAGATCGACGCGGTGTATATCGCCAGCCCCAACCGGCTGCATTACGAACAGAGCAAACTGTTTCTGGAACACGGCAAGCACGTATTCTGCGAAAAGCCCATGACCACCACCAAAGCGGAAGAAGAGGAACTGTACCGCATCGCGGACGGAAAAGGCCTCGTCTACGCAGAGGCGATCATGTCGATCCATACGCCCGCGTTCCGGCTGCTGCGGGAAACGCTGCCTGCGATCGGGAAGATTCGCACCGTGAACCTCGTTTTCTGCCAGCTTTCGTCGCGCTATCCCGCGTATCTTGCAGGCGAACTGCCGAATATCTTCGATCCGAAGCTGCACGCGGGCTGCCTGATGGATATCGGCGTATACAATATCTACCTTGCCGCGGCGCTGTTCGGGAAACCCGAAAAGATCGTATCAGACGCGGTGTTTCTGGCGTCCGGCGCGGATGCCTGCGGCAGCGCGCAGCTCAGGTACCCGGACCTCAACGTAAACCTGATCTATTCAAAGGTGGGGCAGAATTACGCACCCAGCGAGATCATCGGTGATAAGGGCACGGTAAGCATTCAGTCGGTTTCGCAGCTCACCGGCATCGATCTTATCGTGAACGGCGAACGGCGCAACCTGGTGGAGTACGAGAAGACCCGCGATGAGGTGATGGGTGCGGAAGCAGCCTTCTTCAGGGATACGGTAAATAAAGGCGGCTCCCCTGCCTACACGTTTGCCAGAGAAACTTCTCTGCTGGTACGTGAGATCACGGACGAGATCCGCAGGCAGAACGCCTTCCCCTTTTAACAGTAAAGCGCTTCAATCAGTTCGATTGCATGTGCAACAGCGCCGTCATCGTTGCCGCGTACGATATGCGACGCCGCCGCTTTTGCCGCTTCGCAGCCGTTTTCCGGTACGAAGCACGCAGACGCAGCCGCAAGCATCTCAAGGTCGTTCTCGCCGTCCCCTACCGCAAATACGCGGTCCGGCAAAGTGCCGAGCGCGGAAGCAAGCTTGCGAAGGCCGATCCCCTTTCCGGTCCCGCTGTGTATGATCTCAACGTAATCGCCGGTGGATGGGATATATTTCAGCCGGTACGCGCCGATGTTTTCATCCAGCCAGCGCTGGATCTCTGCGCCCTGCGCGGCGCCGCAGCTGAGCATGATTTTAACGATCGGCACCGCGGCTTCATGAATGGAAAAAATCTGCGTCCATTCGATAAACTGAAACGCGAAATGCCTGCGCGTTCGGTCGTTCGGGCAGATGGCAAAAGAACGGAAATCGGCGGAATACAGCTCGATGCACAGCCCCGGAAACGCCTGCTGCAGCGCAGTGACGATCTCAGCGTCCTGTTTGCCGATGCCGTCGCCGAAAAAGATTTTTTCAGAGGCATAATCGTATGCCATGATGCCGTTGGCAACCAACACCGGCGCATTGATGATATCGGGAGAATACTGGTGAAACCCCTGTTTGGTACGGCCCGTACACACGGTAAAAAGGCCGCCTTCGGCAATGAAATACCTCAGCCTGTCCCTTACATATTCAGGGATACGCCCCTGCGAATCCGCAAGGGTGCCGTCAAAATCGGACGCCAGCAAAAAACCGGAAAACTTCCCCATACCAAACTCCCGTTAATGAATATAAACTGCTTTCATTCTATCATATCGGCGTTCCGTTCGCAACATCAAACGCTTGACTTTTCAGAAAACCGATATATACTTTTTTATGAGGTGAACCGTATGATCAGACCGATCCCGAACGGCGTTTATCCCACCATGGTGACGCCCTATACAGATAACAATGAAATCGATTATAACGCCGTACTGCAGATTCTGCAGTGGTATACCGAAAAGGGCGTGAACGCGGTTTTCGCAATCTGCCAGTCCAGCGAGATCTTCTTTCTCAGTTTTGAAGAACGCCTGGAGCTGCTGCGGTTCATCATGCGCAACAAGGCCGCAGGCACGACGGTTGTGGCTTCCGGGAACACTTCGGATGATCCGGATACGATACGCCGGGAGGCCGAAGCGTTTATTGAAACCGGCATCGACGGATATGTATTTATAGCGAACCGTTTTGCCGCTCAGGACGAACCGGACGAGATTCTGGCGCAGCGGATGCTGGACATGGCCGACCGGCTGCCAGAGATCCCGCTGGGAGTATACGAGTGCCCGTATCCTTACAAAAGGGTGCTCACGCCCGACGTGCTGCGCATGCTTTCTTCCAACGAGAAATTCAGCTTTCTGAAGGATACCTGCTGCGATATCGGCATGATCGAAAAGAAGCTGGAGGCCACGAAAAACGGCAACCTGAAGATCTTCAACGCGAATTCCGCCACTCTGCTGCCGTCGCTGAAACTCGGCTGCGCCGGCTTTTCGGGCGTGATGGCAAACTTCCACCCGGAATTATACGTAAAGCTCTGCGGCTGCTTTGCCGAAGCCCCCGAAAAAGCGCAGCGCATACAGGACCTGATCGGCACCCTTTCGATGGCGGAATGCCAGTGCTACCCGGTGAACGCGAAATACTACCTCTCGCTGGAAGGCCTGAAGATCAACACCTTCAGCCGTTCGCGCAGCAGCGCGGATTTCGGCCCTTCCAGAAAAGCGGAGATCGAAGAGATGCGCGCCGTTACGAAGCTGTTTGAAGAAACGCTTTTATGATCCTGCATATTACAACGCCGCCGGAAAGCTGACCGATCGCTTTCCGGCGGAATTTTTACTTTTTGATACGAAGCGTTTCGCCCGTATCCTCCATTTCGTAAAACGCGGGGCGCTCGTCCGGCTGGCAGTTCGGCGTGTGGAGCGTAAGCATCAGCTTCCCGTCAAACGTCCGGAACAGCATGCCGTGTCCGCCGTCCTCGGTAAAGATCGGCGGCAGCTGACGCCACGGGCCCGTAACGTCGCCGTTTTCTGAAACGGCAAGGCACTGATAATACCGACCGTTCATACTGGTGGACCACATCACGTAAAGGCGGTCGTTTCTGCCGCGGTACAGAAAGGGCCCGTCAGTCACGTACCGCTCCCCCTCGCGCTTTTCGGCGCCGTAAGCGTCCCAGCCCGCAAACAGCAGCACCGGTTCCCCGGCGGGAGCGCTCATATCCGGCAGCAGCGGCACACAGCAGACCGTGCCGTTCAAAATCTGCACGTGCTCGTGGCAGAACACGAGCCACGGGGCGTTCGCATCGTCAACAAAAAGCGTGCCGTCAAGGCTCCACCAATCGTGCGGGGTAAGCGCCTCTTCGGACGCGGGCTGAAACGGCCCCGTCGGGGAATCGCTTACCAGCGCGTAAGTGCCGCGCATCCCGTTTTTTTGTTCAAACGTGGCAAAGAGATAGTATTTACCGTTATATTTGTGTACCTCCGGCGCCCAGTTGGCTGCGGCATTCATACCGAAAGCCACGGAATCGAACACCTGCACCGGATCGCTCCACCGGCAGAGGTCCGCACCCTCGTACACGTCGAAACCGCCGGTACCCTGCCCGAAATTCGCGCCGCGGGTACCGTACATATAGTATTTGCCGTTTTCGGTAAGGATGAACGGGTCCCTGATATGGATACCCCTGTTTTCTTTCATCGTTTTACTCCTTTTCAAGATACCGTTCTCTCAGCCGCAGGATCTCATCTTCGGTAAGGCCGATGAACGACGTGAGATAGCCCGTGTCGGAACCGTAATCGCGATCAATGATATCAAACAACTGCCGCACGTAGTCTTCTCGCACGTCGAGCAGCACGCGGAAGCAGTCCTTTTTGCGCTTGTCCCGTACGAGGAAGCGGATCATCAGGTGCCGTTTACGCAGTTCTTTTTTTGAAAAGACCCCGGTCATCATATAATCACGGATCATGAGCTCGCGGGACACGCCCAGCGCCATCTGTACCAGCATGGCGGTAATGCCCGCGCGGTCCTTCCCTGCGGAACAGTGCCACAGCACCGCGCCGGGCTCGTCCTCAAGCAGGATATCGAAAAACCGGCGGTAATATGGCCTTACGTATTCGCTGAACATCAGTTTGCGGTACATCTCTTTGAAAACCGACTCCGGCGAAACGTTGGGATCGTCAAAAAGCCGCATCCACGCTTTGATGGAGTTTTCATCCCGCGCGATACCGAAAAAGCTGCTGTCCAGAATCGGAAGGAACACCGTTTCGGCGTCGCCGACGGGCGGATCGGGCGATTGCTCCCGCTCCGCTTCCATGCGCAGATCCACAACCGTGCGTACCCGGTACTCGTTTTTCAGCACGGCAAGATCGTTTTCATCGGCTTTGCTCAGTTCACCGCTGCGGATCAGCCGACGCGGCCGGATCACCGCGCCGTCCGCCGCGGGAAAGCCGCCGAGATCACGCGTATTATCAAGTTTATTCAGGCGGATTCTTTTCACTTCCATCAATAAACGTTCCTTTTACAGTTATTTGCAGAACATCCTGAATATCGGTCTGAGGAATTTCGGACTGCTCAACACGATCACGCGCAAGACGAACACCTCCGCTACGCTTTGATAATAAAAACACCCGCAGCGACCAGCATTACGGCAAGCGTGATAATGATGAATTTGCTCGGAAAGCAATAAGCAAGAAACAACCCGACGCCGAAGGTCATGACCGCAAAACCTTTGGCAGCGCTTCTACGTTTCAAAATAATCATCTCCTGCCCGCGTCATTACCCGAAAGCCGGTACCGCCCGGCATTTTCCAGGTAAAACATGTATATGTGTTTACCTCAATACAATATACGCGGCAGGAGAAAAAAGGTGCGGTCTTAATTGCGCGGTTTCATATTCTTAAGTTCCTCATACATGCGGCAGTAGCTGCGGTGGCGCTGTTCACTGATCTCACCGGCTGAAACCGCCTGTGTTACGGCGCAGCCTTTATCCACAGTATGCGAACAGGACGGATAAAACCTGCACCTCTCGATATATGGCCGGAAGTCGGGAAAGCACGAAGCAAGATCCTCTTTCGGGATCGGCTCTCCGTTTTCTTCGAAATCGAGAGAAGAAAACCCGGGCGTATCGGCAATGAGCCCCCCGCGGCAGCGGTAAAGCCGAACGCTTCGCGTGGTATGGCGGCCCCTGCCGAGCTTATCGCTGATCTCGTTGGTTTCCAGAGAGAGCCCCGGCATCAGGTAATTGAGAATGCTTGATTTACCCACGCCGGAATTGCCGGTGAAAGCGCTGATACCGTTTTCCATGGTTTTTTCGAGCGCATCCATCCCTTCTCCGGTAACCGCCGAGCAGCACAGCACAGGGAACCCGGCGTTCTTATAGAGCGCCGCGAGGTCGGATATATCCGCCAGATCGGTTTTGGAAAACACCAGAACGGGCCGGATACCGTGATATTCGGCGAATGCGGTAAGTTTATCGATCACATATGCGTTGGGCTTCGGGCGGTCGGCGGAAACGACGATGAACAACGTATCGATATTGGCGATCGGCGGACGGATAAGAAAGTTTTTACGCTCTTCGATACGTGTGATGAAACCGGTGTCGCCGTCCGTTTCGATCATTACGCGGTCCCCTACCAGCGGAGACTTCTTTTCTTTTCGGAATGCGCCTTTCGCCTTGCACTCATAAACAAAACCGGCGGCTTCTACATAGTAAAAGCCGCTGATTGCATGCATTATGATACCGTTAACTGCGTTATTCGTCTGCATAACGGGCCGATATCAATAGCCGGTATCGCCGGAGGGTTCGTCTCCGGTACCGGGCTCCGTTGACGGATCCGGCGCATCCGTGGGCTGCGTGGGAGGATCTGTGATCGGAGGCATCGTTACGGTAGGAGGCGCAGCGGTGGTGGAAGGCGCAAGGCTGCTGGGCGTGGAGGAGCCGATGCTGACGTAGATCACCACGGTAACGCTGGTGGCGTATTCGGTAAGCGTGCTGCTGACCGGCGTTTGCGAAACCACTCTGCCGGCGGGAACGTCGTTGCTGATCACGTTCTGTACCGAAACGTTGTTAAAGCCGGCGGCCTTGAGCGTATTCACGGCGACGTCCTGCGTCTGCCCTACCACGTTCGGCACTGCGGTGCGCGCGCTGTAGGTGTATTCGGAAACGTCGGAGAGCTTGCCGGTGGGCTTCGAGAAATCGATGCTGCCGGAAGCGACCTTCGCGGAATCCACATAAACGGTAAAGTTGTTCGCGTCGCCTGCGCCGGTGAAGCTCACGGTGAAGGTGGAGCCGTCCAGCAGAACGTTGGTATAGGTGTTGTAGGGCACGCCGTTCAGATAGGTGCGCACGGTGCCGACGGCGCCGGTATTGGGCAGCGTGATGGAATACGTGGAGGTGGAGGATTCGGTGACGCCGTTGCCCACCACAAGGTTCACGTAGGTACCGAGGGTCACCTGCGAACCGGTAACCGGATTCTGCCCGATCACGTAATTCTTGAGCGCGGCGGAGCTGGCGTTATACGTGACGGCGCCTACTTTCAGGCCCGCGGCGAGGATCTTCTGTTTCGCCACGCTGAGCTGGTCGCCCACCACGTTCGGTATGCGGGTGCCGTTGAGCGCGTTGGCGCTGGAAGAGGCGTAGTACACGTACACCTTGGAGCCGTAGGCCGCGTAGGAAGAACCGTTGGGATCGGTATAGATCACGGTTTCTTCATCCGCCGTTTCGTCAAACGCCTGCAGCAGTTCCACGGTAAAACCCTTTGCAACGAGGATGCTCTCCGCTTCTTTATAGTTATATGATTTCACGTCCGGGATCTGTACCATGGAGGCGTTGGTGGCCACGTAGAGTTTGATCACCGTATCGGGAGAAACCTTCTCGCCCGCCTCGGGCACCTGCTCGATTACCTTGCCGGATTCATACGTAGTATTGTAAACGTACTGCGGCTCGGGATCGATGGCAAGATTGGGATACTTTTCTCTGGCATCGTCGAAATCCATATTGAGAAAGTTCGGAACTTCGATCTTATCGGTAGAGAACAGGCCGAGGAAATCAAGCTTCTGCCAGAAGCTTTCGCCGGATTCGCTGGAAGACGTGCCGCTGTTGTTGTCTTTCCCGCGCAGCTGGTCGCCGAAGGCAACGAGCAGGATCGCGCCGATCACCAGAATAAGAGCGACCGCGATACCGATCAGGATCGGCACCGTGACGTTGCGCTCCTCTTCCTCATCGTCGTCATCATCGTCTTCTTCCTCATCGTCGTCATCGTCGTCGGGCTCGCTGACGGGCACAGGCTCGGCTTTTGCTTTCGCGGCTTCGGCATTGCGTTTCAGGTCGGCGCCCACGTCGATATGCTTCGTGGGGTCGCTGTCCACAAAGTAGGTATAGTCGAATTTGATCTGGGGGTTGCGTTTGAACTCATAGAGATCGGAAAGGAATTCCGCCGCGCTCTGGTATCTGTCCGCCGGGTCTTTCTGCATCGCCCTGAGGGTGATCTGCTCCAGCCCGACGGGAATGGACGGATTGATGAGGCTGGGGCGCACGGCGTCTTCCTGCAGCTGCATCAGCGCAACGGAGGAATCGTTATCCGCTTCAAAAGGCACCTTGCCGGTGAGCATTTCGTACAGCACCACGCCCACAGAATAGATATCGGAGCGGCCGTCGGTATACTCGCCCTTCGCCTGCTCGGGGCTTACGTAATGCACGGAGCCGATCGCGGAGGTCTCGTCCACGTTTTTGGATTCCATATGGTTGAACCGGGCGATGCCGAAATCCGTGACCTTGATGTTGGCGTTGGGCAGCAGAATGATATTCTGCGGCTTGATATCGCGGTGCACGATCCCCTTGTCGTGGGCGTGCTGCAGCGCGCGCAGGATCTGGATCACGAAGTGCTCCGCTTCACGGATATCGAGGGTCTTCTGCCGGTCGATATACTCTTTGAGCGTGATGCCCTCCACGTATTCCATAACGATATACTGCAGGTTCTCGCCGAAGCTGACGTCGTAAACCTTTACGATATTCGGGTGCGACAGTACGGCGACCGCCTTGGATTCGTTCTTGAACCGCATGCGGAACTCTTCGTTCGCCTTGAATTCATCTTTGAGGATCTTTACGGCAACGATACGGTCATCTACCCGGTCGTAGGCCTTATACACAACGGACATGCCGCCGATGCCCACGATCTCCTGTATCTCGTATCTGTCGCCGATCACTTTATTCAGATAGTTATCCATGCTCAGCATCCCCCTTAATTCTGCGAAAGGACCACAGCGGTTATGTTATCGCCGCCGCCGTTTTCGTTTGCCTCGGCGACCAGTACCGCAGCGGGGTCTTCCGCCTGTTCGGAAAGGAGTTCGGCGATCCTCTCTTCCGAAACGAAGTTGGAGAGGCCGTCGGTACATAAAAGGATTTTATCGCTCTGCGAAAGGTACACGGTGTTGAAATCGATCTCTACCAATTCCTCCACGCCGAGCGCTCTGGTGATGTAATTCTTGCGGGGATGGTTCTTTGCCTGCTCCCGCGTGATCTTGCCGAGGTCCACAAGCTCCTGCACGAAGGAATGGTCCTTTGTGATCAGCTTAAGCCGGTCTGAAAACAGATATGCGCGGCTGTCGCCCGCGTGGGCGAATATGGCGTGGTCCTTCATCAGGACGCAGGCGACCACCGTGGTGCCCATACCCTGATAGCTGATCTCGGCCTGCGATTTATCGAAGACGTTGATGTTTGCGGCGGTAATGGAAGTAAGCAGCAGATTGCGCACGGATTCGTCGGAAATGCCGGTGCGCCACCCTTCCTTTACCCGCTCTTCAACGGTTTCAACCACCATGGACGAGGCGATCTCACCCGCAGCGGCGCCGCCCATGCCATCGCATACGATGGCAAAGCAGGAATGCTCATCCGGGCAGAAAACCGTACAGCAATCCTGGTTGATTGATCTCTTTTTTCCTCTGTCGGTTGCAAATGAATACTTCACAGCTGCTCCTTATTGACCTGAATCGGAATTTGATGTTTTTATCGTATTTCTTCTGAGCTGGCCGCACGCGGCGTTGATATCGCTGCCGAGCTTTCTTCTTACGGTAACAGCATAGCCCTTTGCGCTCAGAATATCACTGAACTTTTTAACGTCCTCCGGGCTGCTTTCGCGGCATCCGGTTTCGCGGACTTCGTTTACGGGGATCAGATTCACGTGGCACAACAGTCCCCGCAGCAGCGCTGCAAGCTGCCTGGCGCAGGCCGGGGAATCGTTCTGTCCTGCAACCAACGCATATTCAAACGAAATGCGCCGGGAGGTTTTTTCGGTATACGCACGGCAGGCTTCGATGAGTTCTTCCACCGGCCACTTTCTGTTGACCGGCATCATCGCGGAACGGATCTCGTTGTTCGGCGCGTGCAGCGATACCGAAAGCGTGAGCTGAAGATCGAGCGCGGCAAGATCGTAGATTTTCGGCACGATACCGCAGGTGGAAAGCGAAATATGCCTCATACTGATATTTTTGCCGTTTTCATCTGTAATAAGGCTTAAAAACCTCAGAACGTTTTCATAATTATCCAGCGGCTCGCCCATGCCCATCATCACAACGTGCGATACGCGGATATTCAGATCTCTTTCGGCGGCATAGATCTGAGAAAGGATCTCAGACGGATAAAGGTTACGTTCCACGCCGGAAAGCGTCGACGCGCAGAATCTGCAGCCCATACGGCACCCTACCTGCGAAGAAACGCATACGGTATAGCCGTATTTATACTTCATAACTACGGTTTCGATCCGCTCGCCGTCATACAGCGAAAAAAGATACTTTACCGTACCATCATACTCGGAAATTAATTTTTTTTCAATATCACATGAAAAAATGACAAAATTGTCATTAAGGATTTCTCTGAAGGAAAGCGGAAGATCCGTCATTTCGGAAAAATCCTTCACTCCGACTTTATGGAGCCAGCGGTAAATCTGTCCCACCCGGTATTTCGGCTGACCGAGCGCCGCGATCTCATCTGAAAGCTCCGCCATCGTCATGGACAGGATATCTTTTTTCATCTCGTTATCCTTTCAAATTTCGCTGCGAAAAACCCGTCGCCGCCCTGCGCAGACGCGAACAGCGTCATATACGGGGCGCCTTTGACATATGTTCTGTAAAACGGGTCGTCACTGACGGCGAATTCCGGGTTTGCCGCCAGAAAAGCGTCGCACAGTGCATCGTTTTCAGCCGGGTTCAGAGTACAGGTGGAATACACCAGCGTTCCGCCGGGCTTTACCATACCCGCGCAGGCAGAGAGGATCTCGTACTGCGTTTGCGGTAATCCGGCGCAATCGGCGGGGTCTTTATATCGCAGCTCGGGTTTTCTGCCGAGAACGCCGTAGCCGGAACAGGGCACGTCGCACAGCACCGCGTCTGCAGCCGGCAGAACGGCAGGCAGCGTTTGCGCAGGCGCGCATACGGTTGTAATGATATTGATGCCGAGGCGCTTGGCCCCGTCTTCGATCAGTTTTGTTTTATGCGGGTAGATATCGCACGCGGTAAGCGAACCGGTGTTGTTCATGCACTGCGCCAAAGTAAAGCTTTTGCCGCCCGGTGCGGCGCAGCAGTCCGCAACCGTATCGCCCGGGCGTGGGCCCACAAGGAGCGCAGCAATCTGCGAGGAAAGATCCTGCACGTGGAACAGTCCCTTTATAAATGCGGAGAGCCGCGTGATATCGCCCTCATATACGAGCCCGTAACCGCCGGGGACGTCGGTCGGGTACAGGGCGGCGCCGTCTTCGGCAAGGGTTGCGGCAAGCGTTTCCTCATCGCATTTCAGAAGGTTGAGCCGGATAAAAAGCGGGCGCACTTCGCTGCAGGCTTCCAGATGCCCGCGCGTGTTCTCAAGGCCGTAATTTGATATCAGATGCTGCAAGAGCGCCTGGGGGCAGGAATACTTTACGGAATCGTAAAACGTTTCATCCGCGCCGGGATCCGGCAGCATCAGGCCTGCCGCTGCAGCTTTGCGGAGCACTGCGTTCACAAGGCCGGATGCATACCCCACCCCATTCACCTTTGTGAGCGCAACGCTCTCGTTCACCGCCGCGCGGTCGGGGATCCTGTCCGTATAAAAAATCTGATACAGACCAAGCCTCAGCACGGTGAGCACGGCGGGATGAAGCTTTTTTACGGGTGACTTCAGATACAGGGAAAGGTTATAATCCAGCGTGATTTTCCGCTCGATGACGCCGTAAACAAGTTTCGTTGCGAGCGCCGATTCTTTTGCGTCCGCCGCGGCGTTTTTCTTCAGTTCGCTGTTCAGGGAAAGGCCCGCGTAAGAACCGTCTCTTTCCACCCGCAGCAGGATCTCTGCCGCGATCTGCCGTGCGGACTTCATTTTCTGCCTCTTCCGGTAAATATGATGATGAAACGCAGAAGGTTCGCCATGGATACCGCCAGCGCCGCCACATAGGTCATGGCCGCGCTTTTCAGCACCTTCTGTGCGCCTTTGTTTTCTTCTTCGCTGTAAAGGAGATTGGTATCTCTGATCACGCTCATCGCGCGGCGGCTGGCGTCAAGCTCCACAGGCAGCGTTGCCAGCTGGAACAGCATGATGAACGAATAAAGCAGGATGCCGACCCATACCAGCGTGGGAAATGAAAGCATTGCCCCGAGGATCGCCAGCGGGATGCCGGCGTAGGAGCCGATCTTGCACACGGGCAGAATGGTGTTGCGGATCTTTATGGGCGCGTACCCCTGCGCGTACTGCGCGGCGTGCCCCGCCTCGTGGCAGGCAATGCCGATAGCGGCAATGGAAGTGGAAGAATAAACGCCCTCAGAAAGGCGGATCACGTTCTGCCGCGGATCGAAATGGTCCGTCAGCTTTCCGCTGACCTGCTCGATGCGCACGTCGAAAATGCCGTAATACTGCAGCACGGCCTGTGCGGCGGCGGCTCCGGAATATCCGCTTTTACTGTAGATTTTTGACATTGCGGCATAGTCTTTTTTTACCTTGATCTGCGCAACGACCGACAGGATCAGCGCCGGGATCACGAGGATAAAATACCAGTAGGTACCTGCAAAGTTATAAAAACCGCTGCCGTATATTGTTAACAAAGAATGCATAAACATCCTCCTGTAGATTACTCCAGTTTAATCGCTTTGCTTACGGGATGCCCCCGCAGGAAATCGGAAGCCCCCATCCTTTTCGCGCCTTCGAGCTGCAGTTCGTCGATGCGGTAAACGCCTTCGCCGCAGGAAACGAACAATTCGCCTTTTTCACTGTAAAGGCTGCCTGCGGGATATCGGGCGGCGGCATGCAGCGGCCTGCCCGCAAAGATCTTCAGAATTTTGCCGCAGAAAACGGTTTTCGCGACGGGCCAGGGATTCATCCCTCTTACTTTATTGTGGATCGAGGCAGCGTTGTCATTCCAGTTGATCGCTGCCATTTCTTTGCTGAGCACGCCAACGTAGGTGGCTTCGTTTTCATTTTGCTTTTTCGGTGTGATCTCGTGATCTTCGAGCCCTTTCAGCGTTTGCAGAAGCAGCGCCGGGCAGAGAGCGGCGAGGCGATCGAAAAGCTCGCCCGCAGTTTCGTCTTCGCCGATCGCAGTCTCACTCGTGAGCAGGATATCGCCCGTATCAAGGCCCGCATCCATCAGCATGGTGGTAACGCCGGTTTTTTCTTCGCCGTTGATCACGCACCACTGGATCGGCGCAGCGCCGCGGTATTTCGGCAGAAGAGACCCGTGCAGGTTCACACAGCCGTACTTCGGGATATCAAGCACGTTCTGCGGCAGGATCTTGCCGTAGGCTGCAACTACAATGAAATCGGGCTGCACCGAAGCGATTTTTTCATACGCTTCGTCTGTTCTCAGGGTCTTGGGCTGGTATACTTCAATATTATTCTGCAAAGCGACCGTCTTTACAGGCGGAGGCGTCAGGATCTGCTTTCTGCCCTGCGGTTTATCCGTTTGTGAAACAACGAGCTTTACATCGTAATCGGGCGATGCGATCAGCGCTTCCAGCGCTTTGACCGCAAAATCGGGAGATCCCATAAACACAACGCTTTTCATCCCGCAAAAGCTCCTTTTAATAGTCTTCGGTATAATGGACGCTCTCGCCGGGGGCAAGCGCATCGGTATACAGCTTGCCGTCCAGATGGTCCAGTTCGTGGCAGTAGCATCTTGCCTTCAGTTCGCTGCCCTCATACAGGACCCAGTTGCCGTTGCGGTTCTGCGCGCGCAGTTTTACGCTCATCGGGCGCTTGGTCACGCCCGCCTTGTGCGGCAGGGAAAGGCAGGCCTCTTCGGCGCACTGCTCCCCTTTCGTTTCAAGGATCTCGGGATTGATCAGCTCCTGATAGCTGTCTTCAAAACTCACGATAACTACTCTGCGCAGCACGCCGATCTGCACGGCGGCCAGGCCAAGGCCGTTCGCCTTCTGCAGCGTTTCTTTCATATCGTCCAGCAGTTCCCAAAGGCGCTCGTCGAACTTTTCGACCGGCCTGCTCTTTTTCCGCAGAATGGGATCGCTGTCTGTTCTGATTTTTCTCAACGCCATAAATGATCGCCTCTCTGTTATTCTGAAAGCGGCGTCAGTCCGTTGTTTCCGGATTCATCGCCGCGTAAATGATCGCGTTTTTCAGTTCTTTTTTTGATGTAACGGTTTTGAGCGTCATGCTGATCAGTTCCCGCAGCGGGGCGGAATTCACGCATTTTACGATCAGCTTCTGACGGTACAGATTGTTTACTTTCGCCACCTTCGGCGGCAGGGGCCCCAGCACGATCAGCCGTTGGGAATAGGATTCATCATTCAGCCTGATCAGTTCGCTGAAAAAGACGTTTGCGGCCTGAAACGCCAGCGCTTCCGACGGGGCGGAAACACCGATGCGGCAGATATCGCAGAACGGCGGGTACACCATCGCCCGGCGCATACCGATCTCACGGCGGAAAAAGCGCTTATAATCCTGCTTTGCCGCGATGGCGAGGATCTCGTTATCCGGCGCCATCGTCTGGATATACGCTTTGCCGGCGGAATCTCTGCGGCCGGCGCGGCCCGTGACCTGCGTGATCAGATCGAAGGTGCGTTCCGCGCTTCTGAAATCGTCGTTATACATCTCATTATCGGCGGAAACCACGCCCACCAGCGTCACGTTCGGGAAATCGAGGCCTTTGGCGACCATCTGCGTGCCGATCATGATATCGTATTTGCCCGCGGCAAAAGCCGACAGCGCTTTTTCGTGGGCATTTTTCGCACCGGTGGTATCCGCGTCCATCCGCAGAACGGACGCCTGCGGAAAACGGCTGTGTACCTCCTGCTCCACACGCTGCGTGCCGTATCCGGCATAACGGATGTTCCTGTCGCCGCACTTCGGGCAGGTATCGGTAAAGGGTTCGGAGTAGCCGCAGTAATGGCACATCAGGCGGTTGTTCGCGCTGTGGTACGTCAGGGATATGCTGCATTTCGGGCAGGTGATCACGTTTTTGCAGGCTTCACACGCAACGAACGTGTTGTAGCCGCGGCGGTTCACCAGCAGAATGCTCTGTTTACTGTTCTTCAGGTTTTCTTCGATGGCACAGGCAAGAGGTTCGCACAGCGCGCGGTAGCGGCTCACGTTCTTTTTATCGGTCATATCCACCGTGATCACCTGGGGCAGAACCGCAGCGCCGTAACGCCGGTCAAGCTCGCACAGAACGTATTTGCCGTCCGCAGCCTTCGCGTAGGTCTCTACCGACGGGGTCGCCGAAACCAGCACGAGCAGCGCTTTATGGTAAGCGCAGCGGGACCGGGCGACGATGCGCGCGTCGTAACGCGGCGACATTTCCGATTTATAGGTGTGCTCCTGCTCTTCGTCCACAATGATCGCGCCGATGTTCTCCAGCGGCGCGAAAACCGCGCTTCTGGTGCCGATCACCACGTTTGCTTCGCCGTTTCTGATCCGGTAGAAGGTATCGCGGCGCTCCCCGAGGGAAAGCCCCGAATGCATAACCGCAATGCCGCTGCCGAACCGCTGCCGGAACAGCGCGATGGTTTGCGCGGTAAGCGAGATCTCGGGCACCAGTACGATCACGTTTTTACCGTCTTTCAGCACCTGATCGATCAGCGCAAGGTAGACGTTGGTCTTTCCGCTGCCTGTCACGCCGAACAGCAGCGCCGTTTCGCCCGTTTCTTTACGGTATGCCGCAGTAAGCTTCTCCAGCGCCGCCTGCTGTTTATCGGACAACACGGGAGGCTCTGCCTGTTTTTCTGCGTTTCCGGTTTCGGGAACACGGCTGACCGGCAGGTCGTACAGTTCGCAGATCCCCTTTTTTTCAAGAGCTTTGATCACAGCGGGGGTCACGCCGGTGTAATAGCAGATCTCTCTTACCGCGGCGGTATCGAACTCGCAGAGCAGTGAAAAAACTTCGCTCTGCTTCGGCGTGAGTTTGCCGGGATCGGTATTCTCTCTGCCGTTACCCGTAAGGCGCACCATTCTCACGGAAAGCTCCCCCACCTGACTGACGGCGGCGGTATCTTTTACGATCAGCCCCGCTTTTTCCAGCGCGGTGAGCGCGGCGGCGGTGTTCAGCCCGCAGAGCTTCAGAAGGCGCGATTCGTTCGTGGGTTTCTTCTGATTCCGCAGTACCGTTAAGATCTGTGCCTGCACCGGGTCTTCCGGCGTCGCGGGTGCACTGCACGCGGGGTTCAGCGTATATACGCGCTCCGTTCTGAGGCACATGCCGCCGGGCAGCATCGCCTTTGCGGCGGTGAAATAGGTGCAGAACGTGCGATCACGGATCTGCAGCGCGAGCTGCAGCATTTCGCGGTTGAGGAGCGGCGTATCGTCGAGCACCGAATAGATGCTCTTCAGTTCCCGCTGCTGCGTTTCGGTAACGCTTTCTGTGGAAAACACCATTCCCTGCCGGATCGCGTTGCCTATGCCGAACGGCACCAGCACCCGTTTTCCGGGCGCGACGCTGTTCTCAAGGCTATGTGGGATCAGGAAGCTGTACAGTTCATCGAAGCTGTAGGCGCAGTTCTCGACCCCGATCTTTGCGATCTGCTGAAACTGCAAGGAATTCACCTCAGTAATTCTTGATGTCTTCGCTCTCCTGGATCACGTATCTGCCGGAAAGGATATCGTCAACGGCAAGGCTGACGGGCTTCTCTTCGAGAAGGACCTTTTCTCTTTCTTTTCTTTCAACGGCTTCGTCGTTGATCTCTCTTGAGCGCTTTGCCACGGCTACGCAAAGCGAATAACGGCTGATGCCGCCTTTGAGCATGGGTTTCAGATCGATGTTGATCATTCTTGATCGTCTCCTTTAATAATATTGTATACATCGTTGATGCACTGATCCAGATCGTCGTTGATCACGCAGTGATCGTATTTATCTTTGTTTGCCATTTCTTTAACGGCAATATTCAGGCGCGTTTCAACTTCAGCTTCGGTGTTCTGCCCGCGGCCGACGATACGGCGGCGAAGTTCTTCCACGGACGGCGGAATGATGAATATGGTCTGCGCTTCGGGGAACAGCTCCTTAAAACGAAGCGCGCCGTTCACCTCGATGATCAGAACGATGATCCTGCCCATTTCCGTTAAACGGGTGATCTCGCTCTTCAGCGTTCCGTAATAATTGTGCCCGTAATTCACGTATTCGATGAACTCACCGTTATTGATTCTGCGCTGAAATTCTTCTACGGACATAAAGTAATAATCAACGCCGTCGATCTCTCCGTCGCGTATCGCTCTCGTTGTGGCGGATACGGTTTGCGTAATCTCGGGGATACGGGCGCGCACCCCCTCGTAAACGGTGTTCTTGCCAGATCCGGAAGGCCCGGAGATCACAAACAGATTGTTTCGTTTTTTCTGCAAAGTAGATGACATCTCCATTTCATTTCAGGCGTCTTCCCGCTCTTCGGAGAAACGCTGCGAAAGCCGGTCCGCTTTCAGATAAGAAAGGATCACGTGTTCGGAATCGGTAAAGATCACGGACGCCGTTTTGCGGCCCTGGGTAACGTCGATCAGTTTGCCGTTATCCTTCGCTTGCTGCATGATGCGCTTGATCGGCGCGGATTCCGGGCTGACGATGCAAACGATACGCTCCGCGTTTACCAGATTGCCGAAGCCCACGTTGAGCAGTTTCATACGCGCACCTCTCTTACTCGATATTCTGGATCTGCTCTCTGATTTTTTCGACCTCGGATTTGATATTGATCACACGTTTCGCAATATCGATATCCGAAGCCTTGGAACCGATGGTGTTGGCCTCGCGGTTGATCTCCTGCACGAGGAAATCGAGCTTTCTGCCCACGGGCTCCGCTGCCTCAAAGAATGCGTAAAGCTGGTCGATGTGGCTCCTGAGGCGTACCGTTTCTTCCGCCACGGCGATCTTATCGGCATAGATCGCTGCCTCGGTGAGCAGGCGCTGCTCATCCACCGAAACGTCGCCCAAAAGCTCTTTCAGGCGGGCCTTCAGCTTTTCGTTGTACTCCACAATGGTCTGCGGGGAACGCGCCTCGATAAACGAAACGTCTTCCAGTATCGCCTGCGCGCGTGAGAGAACGTCCGCTTTCAGCTTTTCGCCTTCGATCTGCCGCATGCGGATGAAAGAATCCAGCGCTTCCTGCGCCACGCACTGTACGGCCTTCCAGATCTTATCCTCGTCTGCCGGGGGCTTTTTGACGTTGAAAATATCCGGATGCGAAGCAAGCAGCTCAACGTTATCGGAGGCTTTGAGATGATAGGTCTCGCACAGCTGCTGAATGGCAGCGTAATAGCCTGCTGCAAGCGATTCGTTGATGCTTACGACGCCGTCCTGCGTTTCTTCGTTTTCGATCTGAACGAAGCATTCCACCTTGCCGCGGGACACGCGCTGCTGCACGAATGATTTCAGCTTTTCTTCCAGAAACGAATACCCTCTGGAAACTCTGGCGCTGAACTCATAAAATCTGTGGTTTACGCTTTTGATCTCCACGGTCACGGTCATGCCGTCGGCAGTGCCTACGGCGCGGCCGTAGCCGGTCATACTCTTTATCATTTCAACCAAGTCCTTATTCGATTAATAACTGCCGGATTCCCTTTTGAGCAGAGAAACCTCCTCGGGCGTCAGAGCGCGGTACTCGCCGGCCTTCAGCCGCCCGAGATCGAGCTGCCCCACAGACAGTCGTTTCAGCCGCAGGGTTTCAAGCCCTGCTTCATCACAGAGCCGACGGATCTGGCGGTTCCTGCCCTCGAAGAGCACGATCTCAAGCACGCTTTTATCCGCTTCACGCGTAACAACGCGCACCTCGGCGGGCACGGTGAGACGCCCGTCGATCATCAATGAGGACGTGAGCACCGTGATCTGATCGTCGGTTACGGCGGGACGCACGCTTACCCGGTACACCTTGCGGATATGGCGGGAAGGATGCATCATCGCGTTGGCAAATTCGCCGTCGTTCGTAACGAGCAGCAGCCCCTCGGAATCGCGGTCCAGCCGCCCCACGGGATACACGCGGGCGTCTATGCCTTTCAGCAGCTCGGCCACGCACTTGCGGTCTTTTTCGTCGCTCATGGTGGTAACGTAACCGCGCGGCTTGTTCAGCATATAGTAAACAAGCTTCGTTCCGCGCCGGATCTTCTTGCCGCCCACGGTGACCGTATCTCTTGCGGGATCTACCTTTGCGCCGATCTCGGCGGTTTCGCCGTTTACGCGCACTTTTCCCGCAGCGATCAGTTCCTCCGCTTTCCGGCGGGACGCAACGCCCGCGTCTGCGAGGAATTTCTGCAGTCTGATTTTATCTTCCATTGCGATATATCACCGGGATAAGGGTCCCTTTCGGATCATTCCGCGTTTTTCTTGCCGGACTGCGCTTTGCCGGTGATCTCGGTCACCTTGTCGATGACGTCGGGGATCATGTTCACGATGCGCTCGGCGGCGTTATCGTTGGCGGTGATATGTTTCAGCGTGACCTCGCCGTTCTTCAGCACGAGGAACGCAACGGGATTGATGGTGATGCCGGCGCCGCCGCCACCGCCGAAAAGCTCAGCGTTGGACTTGGAGGGGAAATCGGACCCGCCGGAAGCAAAACCGTAGGTCACCTTGGAAACGGGGATCACCGTGATCTCTTCGGAAAGCTTGATGGGCTCGCCCACGATGGTGCTCACGTCCACGAGCTGACGCACCTTCTCGATGGTAGTGGAAAGGATCCCTGCTGCAGATTGTTCTTTCATTTAACCTTCACTCTTTTCTTTCTGATTTTTATTTTCATTCCGGCTGCTGTTTTTATCTTTTTTCGCGCCGAAAATTTTAACGACCATACCGATCAGCACACCGAACAGCAAACGGAACACGTAGGCCGTGGTGACGCCGATAAAATACATGGGGGTGAAATGGAACGACGTTACGAACGAAGCATCGCTGAAACGCGCCAGATAATCGGGATAAATATTGAAATCGTATTTTTTGAGGCGGCACTTTGAGGCAAGCGCGCCGAGCATCGGGAACAGCACCGCGCACACCTCGCCGTAATAGATGGCCGTGGCGGCGGCGTCTTCCTTCGTGCAGCGCACGTCCAGCCAGAGCTCATCCACAACAACGCCGTTCAATGAGCTGCCGAAGAAGCGCTTGGTATAGTAAAGCACTTTTTTCAGGATCGCGTAGAGGCCGTCGATCCCTTCGGCGTCGTACAGCGTTTTCAGCAGGCTGCCGCCCTCTTTGGGCTTTTTCTCTTTCTCTTCTTTTTCTTCCTCTTCTTCTTTCGGTTCTTCCTCTTCCTTCGGCTTTTCTTCCTCCGGCTTTTTCTCTTTCGGTTTTCTGGGGTAAAGTTTGATCTTCAGAAAGAGCCACTTCAACAGGGCGGAGGTATTTTCGGAGGAATACTCAATACGGAAGCGTACCTTCACGCAAAGCGCAAAAAGGATCAGCGCCAGTATCGCAAGCAGAATCCAGCCGATGATTTTGAGCACGGTCAACACAACGGTCATTGCATCCTTCCTCCCTTACAAAATCGACATCTGCCCGGAGATCTGAGCGGTATCGTCCGGCTGGAGCGATTCCAGCACCTGCGCCGCCGTTTGGGTATCGGAAACCTCGGGCAGTTCCGCCAGCGTGGACATACAGAAGCAGCGCAGAAATGCCGCGGTGGTACAGTAGATCAGCGGACGTCCCGGCAGATCGAGCCTGCCGCACTCCTCCACCAGGCCGCGCTGGCAAAGGGTGTTGATCACGCCGCCGCAGTCCACCCCGCGGATCTGCTCCACAAAAGCGCGGGTAACGGGCTGGTTATAGGCGATGATCGCGAGCACCTCGAACGCGGCGGGCGACAGCGGCTGGTTGCGTTTCAAATCCAATACGTTACGGATCGCTTCGGCATACTGCGGGCGTGTTGCAAACTGTACCGTAGGGCCGAGCAGAAGCAGCTGCACCGCGCTGCCGCGGTCGTCGTATTCGTTTTTGATCTCGTTCAGGACCGCGTCGAGCCGCTCCGGCGTACAGCCGACCGCTTCCTGCAGCCGTATACGCTCCATCGGTTCGCCGGAAGCAAAAACGATCGCTTCTACGGTCCCTTTGAAATCCATCGTATCGTCAGTCAAAGTCAAGCTCTCCCTCCGGGGTAGAAATCAGATCCATGGTAAAATCGTCGGATGCGCCTTCCACGCTGATGTTGCCGGTTTTCGCGAGCTCCAGCACCGCAAGGAACACGGCGACCAGATCCGAACGGCTCGTGGCGGTGCGCACCATTTCGCGGAACGTCATACGCCTGCCGCCGGAAAGCATGGAAACCACGGTTTTGATCTTTTCGGAAACCGAAACGATCTTCCGCTGCACCAGCGGACGGAACACGTCGAATTTCGGCGGGAGCATGCGCAGGCGTTTGCCCATCACGCGCATATAAGCGTTTAAGATCTCAATGGGATCGTGCACCCGGGTATAGGTGAGATCCGCCTCGATCTTTTCCGGCGCACGGGTCTGTGTGTTGAAGCCCGCCGTCTGCATCGAGAGTGCCTCGGCCGCCTTTTTGCACGCCGCGTATTCGATCAGTTCACCTGTCAGTTCCCTGCGCAGCTGCTCCCCTTCTTCATGTACGGGCAGCAGCGAAAGGGATTTGATGTGGATCAGCCGCGCCGCCATCTCGAGGAACTCGCTGGCGACGTCGAGATCCAGCGCCTGCATCTCCCGGATATAGGCGGTGTACTGCTCCACCAGTTCAAAGATCGGGATATCGTATATATTCAGTTTGTGCTTCGTGATCAGATAGAGCAGAAGGTCCATGGGCCCTTCGAACACATCCAATTTATAATTGATCTCAGCCAAAACGAATGTTCTCTTTTCTTATTTGAATAATGCCGCAAAGGGCAGCCCGGTAAGGGTATCGATCGCGTTGGAGACCCAACCGGCAAGCAGGGAGATCGGCGAAAAACCGATGCGGTTGAACAGGAAGATCAGCGCGAACAGAGCGATCATCGAATAGCGCTCATACTGCATGATCTTGTAGTAGATGCGGTCCGGCAGAACGGCGGTAAGCACGCGGGAGCCGTCCAGCGGCGGAACGGGGATCAGATTGAACACGGCGAGGGCTACGTTGATGTAGCTGGCGCTGTCGAAGAAGTAAACCGCCGCAAGCATCGCGTTGCCGGTATTGCCGGTTTTGACGATCACAGCCTTCATGATCCAGCAGAGCAGCGAAAAGACCGCGGCGAGCAGCAGGTTCGAGACCGGGCCGGCAACGGCAGTGAGGCCGAAATACAGCTTGCGCTTACTTGCCGGGAAGTTGCGGATGTTCACGGGCACGGGCTTGGCATAGCCGAAGCCGAATACCAGCATCATAATGGTACCGAGAAGATCCAGATGTGCCAAGGGATTGAGCGTGATCCTGCCGCTGAGGCGACCTGTGGGATCGCCGAGCCGCTCCGCCATCCAGGCGTGCGCGCTTTCATGGATCGGGAAACAGCACGCGGCGATGAAAATCAACGCGCAGAACTGAACGATGAGCGTCAGACCGACGCTTTCACCGGATGCAATTGCCTGTATAAGTGAGGAAAGCATGGGTACCTCCAGAGTTATTTTTCTATCGTAACAAATCGGTCTGCGCCGAACGCATCGCGCTCTTTCCGCGCGTTTCCGATATTTGAAAACATCTTGCAAAGAATATCTGCCTGATCTTCGCCGCACTCAAAAGCCGCGAAACCGCCGGCGGGCAGAAGGGGCGCCCAGTGCCGCAGGATCGCGCGGTAGAACGTAAGCCCGTCAGCGCCGCCGTCCAGCGCCGTTTGCGGTTCTCTGCGCACTTCCCTCTGCAGCTCAGGGAGTTCCCTGGTCGGGATATACGGCGGGTTGGAAACGATCAGATCCGGCTGCGGGAGCGCCGCAGCAGGGGCGTTCAGGATATCCGCCCTGATCAGATGCACCCTTTCTGATACGTCCGAAGGCACGTTGCGCTTCAGGTAACCGATGGCCGGTTCGTATTTTTCAAACAGATACACTTGCGTTTGCGGGCACTCAGAAGCGATGCTGATGCCGATGCAGCCAGTGCCTGCGCACAGATCGAATACGCGGCGGTAACCGCGGTCCCGGACCTTCTGTATACACAGCAGCGCAAGTTCCTCTGTTTCGGGCCGGGGGATCAGCACCCCCGGGCCTAGGGCGAAGGTATGCCCCAGGAAATCCTGGCTGCGCATCAGATACTGCAGCGGCTCGCCTTCGGTGCGATCAGTAACCGATCGCCGGTAAGTTTCGGCCTGTTCCGGCGGGACCGATTCGTCTCTGCGCAGCAGATATGAAGTGCGGTCCATCCCGCTCACGTACAGAAGGAGCTGCAGCGCCTCTCCGGCAGCGTTTTCGGTGACTGCCTGCAAACGGGCTTCGCCCTCTGCAAACAATGACTTATATGAGATCATTCGTTTTCAGCCGCCGGTTTTTCTTCGGCTGCCGGTTCCGTTTCGGGTTCCGGTGTCTCGGGCTTTTCAGCTTCCCTTTCAACGCCGTACAGGGCGCCCTTCAGCGAAGCGATGCCCACCTCGATCATATCGTCCGTGGGTTCGGCGGTGGTGATGCGCTGCATCCATAAGCCCGGCGCGGAGAAGACCTTTGTAACGATGTTGGTATGCCTGCCCGCGTACTTGAGCATCTCGTAGCTGATGGCGGTAACGATGGGAAGGATACCGAAGATTTTAACAACCATCCATACAAGGCGCATGGAGTGATCCTGCAGAATCGGGAAGATCAGCGCAACGACCGAGGAGATGATGATATTGATGATAATGATGATAAAGATGAAGCTGGTGCCGCAGCGGGGATGGAAGCGTTTGCAGCTGCGCACGTTTTCAACGGTAAGGTCCAGCCCTTTTTCGTAACAGAAGATCGTTTTATGCTCCGCGCCGTGATACATGAACACACGGTGGATATCCTTCATACGGGATACGAGGAACATATAGATCACAATGATGATGGCGCGCAGGATCCCTTCGAGCAGCGGATGGAAATCCGCCAGCCGGGAAGCGAGCAGGTGCTCGTCGGCAAGGTCCACGAGAAGAGTGGGCAGATACACGAACAGGAACACGGAGATCGCCATAACGATCACGGAAAGCACTGCGGTGACCGCGCCCATGAATTTCGGGCCCATATGGTCGTTCAGCCAACGATCCATTTTCGACATCTTTTCGGGATCTTCGTCCGCCTCCATCTGGCCGGAAAGGTCGGCGGAGCGCATAAGGCATTTATAGCCGAAGATCATGGTTTCAATGTAGTTTACAACCCCGCGGATAAACGGCACGCCAAGAAGCTTTACTTTATCTTTGACGTGTCTGAATTCCACCGGTTCGGTTATGATATGGCCGTCCGTATGGCGGACCGCCAGCGCGCTGCCCTGCGGGCCGTTCATCATCACGCCTTCGATCAGCGCCTGACCGCCGACGGACGCCTTGGCTGAACATGATTTTTGTTTTGCCATTAAGATTCTTTTCCTCCTGATGCAGATGCGGGTGTAAGCGGGAACGAAACCTCTACGGTGGTGCCCTCCCCCAGTTTACTGCGGATTTCCAGGCTGCCGTTGTGCAGATTGACGATCTCATTGCTCACGGCGAGCCCGATGCCCGAACCCTTCGCCGAAAGGTTCGCTTTATAGAATTTTTCTTTCACGTGCGGCAGATCCTCTTCGGAAATACCGCACCCGGTATCTGAAAACGTAATGGTGATCGCGCCCGAAGCAATGGCAGCCACAATGGAGATCTTGCCCCCCTCTGGCGTATATTTGATGGCGTTATCCACAATATTCACGAACACCTGCTTTACCCTGTCGGGATCAGCGTTCGCAGGGGCGGGCACGTCCGGCGTGCTGTAGAAGATATCGATGCCTTCGCGGTTCGCTCTGTCGCGCAGCACGTAAACGGCCTCGTCCAGTTCCGCAAGGATATCGATCTTCTGAATGCGCAGGCGGATATTTCCGTTTTCGATGCGCGAGAAATCAAGCAGATCTTCTACAAGGGAATACAGGCGTTCCGATTCGAACAATATCACCTTCAGCCCCTGCGAGAGGGTTTCATCTTCGCTTTCGTTCACGGTGATCAGCGTTTCGGTCCAGCCCTTGATCGCGGTGAGCGGCGTTCTGAGTTCGTGGGAAACGGTGGAGATAAAGTCGTTCTTCATGGTTTCCGTACGGGCGATCTGCTCCGTCATGTAGTTGATGGAATCCGAAAGCTCCGAGATCTCATCGTAGCGCCGGTGCACGTCCAGCTTTTCGGAATAGTCCCCTGCCGCGATACGCCTCGTTGCGGCGTTTATCTTTTTCACCGGCACGAGGATCGACCGGATAAAGAACAAACCGGAAAGGATAACGAGCACCATTGCGAGCAGAACGATCATGAACACCACGATCCCCAGATCCACCACCTTGCGGTCAACGTCCTCCAGTGAGATCAGGTACCGTACTGCGCCGTTGCTGCGGTCGCCGGTTTTCGGCAGAAGCACGGTGAGCGCCATATACTTTTCGCCGGAATCCAGATATCCGCGGCCGAGGCCTCTGCCCGACGGTGAATTCATTGCGGCAACGTAATCGGTATCGTCCGCATTTTCGGATGTGAAGCCGGTAGACGTGACCACGATCTCGCCGTCTTTATTGTAGACCCAGAGCCATGCGGAATTGATGCCGGTAAAATTGTGGGCATATTCGATGGCGCGGGACGCGAAGGTATCGTTTGATACGTCGATATAGCCGTTGAAATACTCCGCCACGGCGCTGCTCTGCCCCATGGACTGCAGCTTTTGTTCCACCGTTTTATAGTAATAATTTCTGACGGACAGCGTGATGAACACGGCGATCCCCAGCAGGATCACGGTGATCACCAGGAGCGTAGTCAGGATCCAACGCTTGGTTATACCGCTTTTCAGCATATGATCACCTCGGCGGGATCAGATCAGCCATTTATAGCCAACGCCCCAGATCGTGGTAAGGTGTTTCGGTGAAGAAGGATCGTCCTCCAGTTTCATGCGCAGCCGCCGGATGTTTACGTCCACAACCTTCTCGTCGCCGCAGTACATGCTGCCCCAAACGTGGTTCAGCAGCTCCGTGCGCTCCAGCGGGATCCCCGGGTGGTTAAAGAAATACTCTATGATCTGGAACTCGACCTGGGTGAGCTCGATCTGCTTCCCCTTTTTGGTAAGGCTTCTGCTTCTGAGGTTCAGCGTAAAATCGCCGAGCTCGATCACATTGCCCTTTTCTTTGCTTTTTTCGGCAAACTCTTTATTCAGCGTCACTCTTCTGTAGATCGCGTCCACCCGCGCCATCAGTTCAGACGGCGAGAAGGGCTTGGTAACGTAATCGTCGGCGCCCACCAGCAGGCCGGTCACTTTATCCATCTCCTGGGTTTTGGCGGTTAGAATGATAATGCCGATGGTGCTGCTTCTTTTGCGGAACTGCTTGCACACCTCAAGCCCGTCCACAACGGGCATCATGATATCCAGCAGCGCGATATCGATATTGCCGCCGTACTCGTCGTAATACCGAAGGGCTTCTTCGCCGTTTTCGGCCTCGAGCACCTCAAAGCCGTTCCGCTTCAGGTTGATCACAATGAACTCGCGTATGGATTTTTCATCTTCTGCAACAAGGATCCTTTTCAATTTGCGCCGCACCTCACTTTCTTACAGAATTTCAACAAAACTCTTCAGCTGTTCTTTCGAATATCTGAAAACAGCCGGTTCGGTGATCTCAATGAAGATCTCCTGCTCCGCGGGCGTAAGCGAAACGTATTTTACGGTAAATACCGGCGTTTCGGGAACGTCCGTCTGATAGAACCGCAGTTCTTTGTTTGCCGCGTCGTAAGCGGCAAAGTAACCGTTCAGGAAAGCATCCGCCTTAAAACGGAACTCCCCGCCGGGGGCATAGAAATAGTTTCTGGAAAGATAATTCAGGCTGTCGCGCTGCAGCCGCGCAAAGGTGATCAGCTGCATCGGCGCCTCGCCGTCCGGGTCTTTGGTATAGACGGCGGAATTCTCATAGGGACGCTGCACGGGGAATTCTATGATGCGGTCGTTATTCAGGTCTTCACTGAACACCGCGGCGTTTCTGCCGGTCATCTCAGAGATCACGTTGCCCTCTGCGTCCTGCGCGCGCTTGAGCACGAGCTCGGCGGTATCGAACCACAGCACCTCGGTCATATAAGAGCCGTCGTAATTCATGCAGTCGATATACAAACGGTAATGCCCGTCGCGGATATCGAAGCTCATTTTCACCGGCACGTTCACCGAAAGCTGCAGCTGCAGTTCGCAAACGAAGGCAAAGCCGCCTTCCGCCGGATCCATTTTGATCATGTTGGCTTTGAAGGGCTGTTCCTGGTCGGCGCCGTTGTCCATCAGATACAGCAGTTCCTGCTGCCCGTCGAAATCGAAATCGCACACCATATAGTCGTAAATCTGCAGCACCGAAAGCTGGTCGATTCGCTCTTCCGGCAAAGAGGCGATCTTATATAACGACAGCGTTTTGTTCCGTTTGGAATCCGAAACCGTCCAGGTTACGGCGATCTCGTATCCAACGGTCTTATCCAGATCGAAGAACGAAACGGAATACACTTCGCTCCCGTTGCCGGTCACGTCCCCTGCGGAATACCACTGTTCACCGTTAAAACGCAGCAGATGCAGATGCGCTTCGTCCGGCGATTCGGTCCTGCAGTAAAACACAAGGGTTTCGTCCGTGCCGTTCCGGTCGATATCATACTGGACGAACGCCGAGCGGAAATCTCCGGATACGGGGCTCACCAGCATAACGTCTTTGCCCACGGCTTTTTCAAAAGCCTGCTGGATCAGCGCGTTTTCGCCGGTCAGTTTCGGCGGGCGGATCAGAGAATCGGTGGAGGTAAAATCGATAAACGAACAGGAACAGCACAGGAGCGCAATCAGCGCGAACAGAAGGACCGTTTTAACGGCACTGCGTATCGCTTTCATTTCTGCTCCTCCCGGGGTCAGTCGACCTTTATCTCAACGGTGTATTCCCCTCTTACCCAGCAGTCGGTCAATGTGCGGAGAACGATCTTCGCGGGCACTTCGTTCACACCCTTTTTGAGCTCGACGCCCTCCAGCTGCGGCACGGCGTAAGCTTCGCTGTTGTCGATCCCTTCCAGAGAAGCGGCAGGGCCGATCACCTGGACCGACATCACCGTTTCGGTGACGATCTTCGCGTTCGAGGGCAGTTTCACATCCTCTGCGGATACTTCCACCTGAAGCCAGCGCTTCGTCATGGAAGACATATCAACGGTCACGGTGAACTGCGTGATATTTTCATTGATCTCGTATTCGAGATCCTCCACAGGGATCCTGATGGTATTCTTTGCCTGATCGATCTGCGAAAAATCAATGGTGCCGATATTGATCTCGTCTGATTCGGGCACGTTCTGATTATCGCCGGTGGCAAAGGTCAGCGTTACGGAGGCAGGATACACGGTGTAGGAGATCCCCTCTTCGCGGTAATCCTTGGGCATGTTGGTGAAGGTGACCACCGGTTTGAACGTTGCCGTATAATTCACGGGGATCGTGATATAGATCGGATCGGTGTTTTTCAGGGTGATATGGTCGAACTTCGCGTTTTCGCTGGTGCTCACGTAAACGATCTCGGCGGTGAATGTCTCGGTGGCGGTGAGTTCTTTATCCAGTTCTACAACCGCCTTCACCTCAGAAATCTTGCCGACCTCCAGCGCCGGGCCCTGCACCACCACGCTGCCCGCGCTGAGCCGCGGGTTCTCGCGGGTGTAGCCCTCGGGAAGCGAATACCGCTCCGTTTCACGGATCTCATCGGTTACGGTAAAGGCCTTTTCAACGTATTCGTCAAGATATACCGATACGGTGGATTTGGAATACTTCACCACTTCAACGTCCGAATTGGCAACGGAAACGGAAATGGGAAGCGCATAGGTGCCTGCGGAGGTTACCGAGGCAAAAGATACGGTAGCGGTGATGTTATCGGCGAAGTTCTCGTCGTTCACGAGATAGCTCTTCCCTTTTACAGTGACGTCAATATACGCGTCGGGATCGCCGAAGATGCGCATATTGTTGTTCGCGGGCAGCGAGCCTTCATAGTTCAGCTGCACTTTGACGTTTACAAATTCTTTTTCGACCTCGGTGGTCTGGAACATGCTCACGCCGCACCAGAGGATCACGGCGATGATCAGAGAAAACGCCAGCACGAACCAGTTGTTGTCGAACAGATGCGAAAACGGCTTTGTTTTTGCTTTTTCGGTATTATTCGTCTGTGCCATCCGTTTTCGCCTCCTTTTCGTTTTCGGTTACGACGCCTTCGTTGGCGACCGCCTTCTGTTTTCTTAAACGGGTACGTTTTTCTCCGGTTGCCGGAAGCAGGTACTGACCGAGCAGTTCGCGCAGCTCGCTGTCGGTAATGCCCCGGCGCAGCGTTCCCTCAACGGCGATGGAGATGATGCCGGTCTCTTCGCTGGTCACCACGGCGACGCAGTCTGAATTCAGGCTCGCCTCAAGCGCCGCCCTGTGGCGGGTGCCTACGTTCTCGTTGATCACGCGGTCGTTCTTCATTGGCACCACGCAGCGCGCGGCCATAATGCGTCCGTTGCGGATGATCACGGCGCCGTCGTGCAGCGGCGCTTTCGGATAGAAGATGCTGCAGATCATCTCATAGGACGTTTCGCTGTCGATCATCACGGCCTGTTTGGTAAGGTCGCCCAGCAGCGTCTGCCGCTGGAACAGGATCAGCGAACCCACCTTATTGCGGCTCATCGCGCCGCAGGCACGGCAAACGGCGTTGATGGCGTCCAGCTCATCCTCTTCGTTTTTGCGGTTCAGGAACGGCAGATTTTTGCCGAAGCTTCTGGTTCCCATATGCTCCAGCGCCTGCCGGATCTCACCCGAGAACAGGATCACCACGATCAGAATGATATCGCTGAGCAAACGGTTGAATATGTACGTGCTCGCGGACATGTTGAGGAGGGACACGAGACCGTAAACGATCGCGACGAACACGATGCCTTTGACCACCTGGATGGATTGGGTTTTTCTGAGCTGCACGATCACCGCGTAAACCAGCAGGGTGACCAGCAGGATATCCAGAATATCAGGAATAAAATGGAAATTCAAAAATACGTCTTTGAGTCTGAGAAAAAAGGTTTGGATCGCTTCTGCAAACATCTGTTATTACACCACCGTTATTGTTTTATTCCTTCTCGATCAGCACGACCGCGTGTGCGCGGATCCCTTCCATGGCGCCGGTAAAGCCGAGCCCCTCTTCGGTTGTCGCCTTCACGCTGACGTTTTCAGCCGCCGTTTTGCAGGCTTCGGCAATGTTCTGCCGCATCTGCGTGATATAGGGCGACAGCTTCGGTTTCTGGGCAATCACCGTAGCGTCAATATTTGTTATTTTATATCCTTTATCTGCAATCAGGCTGAAACATCTTTTCAGCAGTTCCATACTGTTTGCGCCTTTGTAGGCGGGATCGGTATCGGGAAAATGCTTTCCGATGTCGCCCAGCGCCAGGCTGCCCAGAAGCGCGTCGCACACGGCGTGGAGAAGCACGTCCGCATCCGAGTGGCCTAAAAGGCCCAAAGGATAATCGATTTTTACGCCGCCGAGGATCAGATCCCGGTCCGGCGCGAAACGGTGCACGTCATACCCGTGACCGATACGATACATGCCGTCACCCTCTTCCGTTTTCAATGCCCAGCAGTTCTTCGCAGGCCGAGATCTTTACCGCAGCGCACAGGATCTTTGCAGCGGTATCCAGCTCGGCGACGCTCGGACAGGAGGGTGCAATGCGTATATTCGCATCGTTGGGATCAACGCCGTAAGGATACGTGGCGCCCACGCCGGTGAGCACAAGGCCGCAGTTTTTACATAACTGACCTACGTATTTCGCGGAGCCGACGTTTACGTCGAGGCTGATGAAATACCCGCCCTTCGGGGAATTGAACGAGGCGATCCCGAGGCCGTCAAGCTCTTTGTGCAGCACGTTCAGAACGGCGTCGAACTTCGGGCGGAGGAGCGCGGCGTGCTTCTTCATCTGCGCGCGGATATCGTCCATCGTTTTATAGTAATACGCGTGACGCAGCTGGTTCAGTTTATCGTAATTGATGATCTGCAGGCTCAGCCGCGCGCGGATCTCTCTGATGTTCGCGTCGCTTGCCGCCATTGCCGCAAGGCCGGAACCGGCGAACGTGATCTTTGAGGTGGAAGCGAAAGCAACGAAACGGTCTTCATTTCCGTACTTCTTCGCGGCTTCGAAAACGTTGGCGAGCTCATCCTTCTCGTCGTAAAGATCGTGTACGACATACGCCTCGTCCCAGATCACTCTGAAATCCTTTGCGGCGGTCTTCATTGCGGCAAGGCGTTCCACGGTTTCGCTGCTGTAGGTGATGCCGTCGGGATTCGAATACTTCGGCACGCAGAACATGCCCTTTACCGAAGGATCCTTTACGATCTCTTCAACCAGGTCCATATCGGGGCCCGCGGGCGTCATCGGGACGCTCACCATTTTCAAACCGAAATGCGCGCAGATGGCGAAGTGCCGGTCGTACCCCGGAACAACGGCGATGAACTTGCGGTCAGGGTCGAACAGCCAGGGCGCGCAGCCCCCTACCCCGTGGGAACAGCACTGCGAAACGTAATCGTACATCAGGTTCAGGCTGGAGGAACCGGCAACGATCACATTCTCCGCCGGGAAGCCCATGATCTCGCCGAACAGCTTTCTGCAGGTGAGAAGGCCGCCCAGGCCGCCGTAGTTGCGGCAGTCGGTGCCGTCTTCCGCCAGAACGCCGGTATCCTCTCTGGTGAGGTTCAGCAGATTGTCGGACAGGTCCAGCTGCTCCGGCGCGGGCCTGCCCCGGGCCATATTGATCGAGATCCCTGCTTTCAGGAACGCATCGTATTCTTTTTTTGCTTCTTCGTAAAACGTGCGCAGCGCTTCGGCTGAGCAATGGCGCAGGTCTTCCATATATAACTCGCTCCAATAAGAATAATATAATATAATTTAACTTTTATATTTTAGCATACTTATTTTGCAAATACAATCTTTTTTTCTTATTAATTAATAATTTATTAATAATTCTCGGAGCACGGGCAAAAAAAATATTGCAAATCGGTATACGTTTCTGCTAAAATCGGTTACGGAAGCTTCATCCGGCCGACGGCCCGGCACATCGGAGGGATACCTATGAGAAAACAACATCTGAAAAAACAGATCGGCACGCTGCTTTTGATCGCGGCGCTGCTGTGCGCTTCGCTGTTCGGCGGAACGTTCACGCTTCCCTCCGCGCAGGCTGGAGCTGCCGTTTCGGGCTTTGTGTACGAGGCTGTAAAATCCAACAGGATAGAGGGCGCTCGGGTGACGCTTTACAATACGAACGGCGGCCGCACGGTATGGGTCCCCGAAAAACCGGGGCAGAAGAACCCCGTGAATACAGATCACGACGGGGCGTTTTCCTGGGAAACATCCGCCGGTTCGCTCGGGATCGGGGTGGAGCTTGCCGGGTATAAAACGGTGTATGCCCCGCAGACGGATCTGAGCACCTCCGGAGGGACGCTCGCGGTTCCCATCGTTACGACTGAGGCGCCTGAGATCGCCCGGGTGATAAGGAAGCACGACGATATCTGCGTGGAGTTTACGCAGTATATGGATCTTCACACGGTGACCGAGGATACCCTCGTTTTCTGGCATAACGGCACGCCTGTTTACGGAGACCGCTGGCCGGCGGACCGCGAGGTTTCAGGAACGGACCCGTACGTTTATTACGCAAAATCTTTCAATTTTACGCCGGAGGCGGAGGTCACCGAGATCACGGTACAGCGGGTTAAAAACTATGCGGGCATAAGCATCGGCGGCAAACGCAGCGTCCCTGCTTCGGCGTTCGTGCCCGAAACGTACTTTACGCCGGGCGATATCGATAACGACGGGGCGGTTACCGCCGCGGACGCCCGTATCGCGCTGCGCGCATCGGTCGAATTATATACAGACGGCGACAAAGTCTACGATTTCAGCGAGTGTTCACGCACGCTTCTTTTGGCGGACTGCGACAAAAACGGCGCGGTAGAAGCCTCGGACGCCAGAAGCATCCTTCGCGCCGCGGTAGGGCTTACGTCGTTTTATTCCAACTCGAAGCTTGTTACCTATACGAACCTTACGGACAAACACGACGACCGGACGCGCCCGATCGACCGTATCACGATCCACCATATGTCGGGTATCATGACGGCAAAGGAATGCTGCGATTATTTCTGTGATACGGCGCGGGAGGTTTCCGCAAACTACTGCATCGGCTGGGACGGGAGCGTGGCGCTGAACGTGGAGGAGCGCTACCGCGCATGGACCTCCACATGCGAAGCGAACGATATGCGCGCTGTTACGATAGAAGTATCGAACGACGGTTACGGTTCGGACGGGCACGTATCCGATGCGGCGATGGAAAAACTCGTAGAGCTGTGCATCGACATCTGCCGCCGCAACGGCATCAAAGAGTTGGTTTACACGGAGGATGCATACGGGAGCATTACCATGCACATGATGTTTTCGGATACCGACTGCCCCGGCCCGTACCTCAGCAGCAAATTTCCTTACATCGTTGAGCGGGTAAACAGCGCGCTCAAAAAAAACGGATAATAAAGAGCGGGAGCCTGCAACGGCGTTCCCGCTTTTTTGTTAAAAAAAGGAAAAGCCGCTCTTCTCAGAGCGGCCGGTTTTACTTCGTACGTTCGCGGATGATGTATCTGGTGGGCGTTCCCTCCAGGCCGAACACCTCGCGGATGCGGTTGTCGATATAGCGCTGGTAGCTGTAATGGAACAGATCCTTGCTGTTGACGAAAACCACGAACGTGGGCGGACGCACGCTTGTCTGCGTGATATAGAAGATTTTGAGCCTTTTTCCCTTGTCCGTGGGGGGCTGCACGCGGGCTTCCGCTTCCGCCAGCACGGAATTGAGCCTGCCGGTGGGAATGCGGGTGGCGTTCTGGTCGTCCACGAATTTGATCAGCTCGTAGAGACGGTCCAGCCGCTGGCCGGTTTTCGCCGAGATAAAGATGATGGGCGCGTAAGACATGAACGAGAAATCGTTCATCAGCTTCTTGCGGTAAGCATCCATGGTTTTGCCGTCTTTTTCGTAGGCGTCCCACTTATTCACCGCGATGATGCAGGCCTTGCCCGCCTCGTGGGCGATGCCCGCCACCTTGGAATCCTGCTCGGTGAACCCCTCGAGGGCGTCGATCATGATCACGCATACACTGGCGCGCTCCACCGCCATCACTGCGCGGGCTACGCTGAAATGCTCTATGCGGTCGTCCACGCGGGATTTCCGCCGGAGCCCCGCGGTATCGATAAACACGAATCTGCCGTGTTCGTTCTCAACGATGGTATCGGAAGCGTCGCGCGTGGTGCCGGCGATATCGGATACCAGCATCCGCTCCTGCCCGCAGAGGGCGTTCACAAGGGAAGATTTGCCCACGTTCGGCTTGCCGATGATCGCAACCTTGATGCGGTCGTTTTCGGCTTCTTCCTCCTGTTCGGAGGGCAGGTGCTTCAGCACTTCGTCGAGCAGGTCGCCGGTGCCGTGGCCGTGCACCGAAGATACGGCAACGGGGTCGCCGAGGCCGAGGTTATAGAATTCGTAAAACTCGGGCGGCACTTCGCCCACGGTGTCGCACTTATTGACGCACAGAATGATGGGCTTGCCGCTTTTGAGCAGCATGTTAGCCACTTCGCTGTCGTTGGCGGTGACGCCGCTGCGGATATCCGTGACCAGAATGATCGCGTCCGCGCTGCGGATGGCAAGCTCCGCCTGACGGCGCATCTGCGAAAGGATCACGTCGTCGGAATACGGCTCGATACCGCCGGTATCTACGATCAGAAAGCTGCGGCCGAGCCATTCGCAGTCGGCGTAAAGCCGGTCCCGCGTGACCCCGGGGCGGTCGTCCACAATGGCGAGCCGCTGGCCGCACAGTTTGTTGAAGAGCGTGGATTTGCCTACGTTCGGCCTGCCCACGATCGCTACGATTGGTTTTGACATAATATGTTTTTCTCCTGTCGGAAAGATAGGATATTATTCGGTAATCTGCAGGAACACGTCCAGAAGTGAAGCGGCGTCGCAATCCGCGATCACGGCCCGCACGCCGAGCGCCTGCTCCACCTGCTCAGCGGTAACGTCGTCCAGAAAGACCCGTTCGGTACGGCTCCGGAACATCACACCGGGAAAAACGAGCGTTTTCTGTGCCGGCGGATGCGCGGTAAAATGGGCGATGATATCTTTGCCGGTGAGCAGCCCCGCCACGGTGACGTCTTCGCCGAAAAACTCGTTTTTAATACCGCATACGGCAATATCGGACTGCGGGAATTTTTCACAGAATGCTTTGGCGAGTTCCGTGAGCAGGTCGCACGCGGCCATACCGGTGACCAGCGCAAGCGAACGCTTTTTATTGTCCGCAGGTGCGTCGGCGAGGGCTTCAAGAAACTCATAACGCATGCCTGTAAGCATGCCGACGCCGTTTTCAAGCTGGGGGAAATCGCCGTAATACTCATAGGGCGGCAGCGGGCGACCGGCAAGCTGAAAGAACTCGTCGGAAGGATAGGCCGCTTTTTCACGCCCCGCCTTTTCAAGACCGGCGTTGAACGCATCTATGGTATCAATCACCGCGGCTGCTTCTTCCGCCGTGAATTTTCGCAGCGGACAAAGGTTTTCGCGGTATTTCGTAAGCCCCACGGGCACAGCGGCGATGCTCTGCAGGCTTGTAAGCTCGCTGAGCTTCTGCAGGGAATATTCCAGCGCCGCGCCGTCGTTGATACCGGGGCACAGTACGAGCTGCGCGTTGATGCGGATGCCCGCGTCGGAAAAGCGCTTCAGATACGCGAGCGACTCCCCCGCTTTCGGGTTCTTCATCATTCTCACGCGCAGATCGGGGTCCATCGTGTGCACGGAAGCGTTGATCGGGCTGATATGCATGCGGATGATCCGCTCCACGTCGTGCTCCGAAAGGTTGGTGAGCGTGATATAGTTGCCGAATAAAAAGGAAAGGCGCGCGTCGTCGTCCTTGAAATAAAGGGAAGGACGCAGCCCGGGCGGAAGCTGGTCGATAAAGCAGAAAATGCACTTGTTGCGGCAGTGCCGCTGCGCATCCATCAGATAGGTCTCGAATTCGAGCCCGAGCGCGTCGGGAGAATCGATATGCCTGAGCCGCAGCACTTTCTTTCCTCCGTCCGCCTTCAGAAAATCAAGCCGCAGTTTCTCGCCCTCGCAGTAAAAGCGGTAATCGAGAACGTCGTTGATCTCGTTGCCGTTGATGTGCGTGAGCCGGTCGCCGGGACGGATCCCTTTTTTATCGCACGGCGAGCTTTTCAGCACCTGAAACACCGTTACAGCCACAAAATCCGCCCCCTTACAAACAGCAAAAAGGCGGGGAAGAATCTTTCCCACCTATGCTTCTCATTCTTAATCGTTCCGAAAAATAAACGGAGAGATCAGTCTTCTACCTTGATGACCTCGCGGCCGTTATAATAACCGCAGGCACGGCACAGTCTGTGAGATTCTTTCAGTTCGCCGCAGTTGGAGCACTTTACGAGTGAAGGCGCGGTAATCTTCCAAAGGTTATTGCGTCTTTTATCTCTTCTTGCTTTCGAAACACGTCTTGCAGGTACTGCCATGTTTATTTCCTCCTAAGTAAAAATCAGAATAGCTGTTTCAGAACATCCCATCTGGGGTCGGTAGGGTTCGCGCAGTTGCAGGTCGTCCGGTTGAGGTCGGCGCCGCATATGCTGCACAGCCCCTTGCAGGATTCTTTACACAGGAAACGCGAAGGCATCGCCAGATAGATATCCTCCGCGGCAAGCGAATCCAGATCCAGACGCATGTTTTCAACCACGATATAATAATCGTCTTCATCGTTTTCGGCATGCGCGATCAGGCAATGCGCCAGCGGTACGCTGACCTGCTTTCTGATCGGCGCGTTGCACCGGGCGCATACGGCGGAGAGTTCGTATTCCGCCGAGGCCTCAAGGTAAACGATGCCGGTTTTATTAAAGACCCGGCCCCACACGTGCACCGGAGAAACGATCATCTCGTCTTCCAGCGTAAACGTGTAATCAAATGATTTGCCGGCGCCTTCATTGCCGAAAATGGCATCCAGTTCGATATACACCGCTTGTCCTCCGTAAACCCATAGGATAAACGCACGATATATTATATAGAGTTAAAACAGGTTTGTCAACAAAAATTTTTATGCAGCAGATATTTTTTTATGATAAAACGGTTTTACTCGATCTCGCAGATCTTTTCGATGCGCTCGGGCAGGTTCTCTTTCGCCGTGGAAACGGTAAAGGTGAACACGGTGCCGGTGAGGTCGGAAAGACGCGCGATGCGCTCAAGGAACGAAGCAAGGGCTTCGTAATCTCTGCCGCCGATCTTCAGAGTGGCGTCGATCAGGATATCGGTGATATCGTGGTCACCGGCGCAAAGGCCGCTGAGGAAACCGTAAAACGCGTCGTAACCGCTGATGCCGTAATTGGCGGCGGCAAGCAGACGCACGCGGTAGCTTACCTGATATCTGAGAAGATCGTCTTTTTCAACGCAAACCACGTGGCCTTTGGATTCCTGCAGGGCGACGTTGACAGCCTCCAGCAGTTTCTTTGTTTTGCCCGATCCCTTTTCTCCGATCAAAAGCTTAACCATAATCAAAACATCCTTTCATTATTATACTCTTACTCTTCGATCCGTTTTTCAAGATCCTGTTTCATTTCTTCATATCCGGGCTTGCCGATCAGCGCGAACATGTTCTTTTTGTAGCTTTCCACGCCGGGCTGGTTGAACGGGTTCACACCGAGGATATACCCCGATACGGCGCAGGTTTTTTCAAGGAAATAGAACAGCTCGCCGAGGTTGTAGGCGTCCGGGCGGTCCACCTCGAGGATGATGACCGGCACGTCCCCGTCGCAGTGGGCGAGCACCGTGCCCTGATACGCCTTTTTATTTACGAAGGACAGCGTTTTGCCCGCAAGGAAATTCAGCCCGTCGGCGTTCACGTCGTCCGCCTCGATCTCGATATCGCATTTGGGATGTCTGAAGTCGACCACGGTTTCAAAGAGGATGCGCTCCCCTTCCTGTACGTACTGCCCCATCGAATGCAGGTCGGTGGAATAAATGGCGGAGGCCGGGAAGATCCCCTTGCCGTCTTTGCCCTCGCTTTCGCCGAACAGCTGCTTGAACCATTCGTTCATCAGCGTGTAATCGGGCTCGAAGCTGACCATCATTTCCACCTTTTTGCCCTTGCGGTACAAAAGGTTGCGGATGGCGGCGTATCTGCAGCAATCGTTGGTGTAAAGGTCGCCCTTTTCATATCTGCGCATGGCGTCGGCGGCGCCGTTCATCAGCGCGTCGATATCCACGCCCGCGGCGGCGATGGGCAGAAGCCCCACGGCGGTGAGCACGGAATAGCGGCCGCCTACGCCGTCGGGCACCACAAATTCTTCGTAACCTTCGCTGTCGGCAAGGGCTTTGAGGGTGCCTTTGGCTTTATCGGTTGTAACGTAGATCCGTTTTGCGGCTTCGGCCTTGCCGTACTTTTCTTCCAGCAGTTTCTTGAACAGGCGGAAAGCAATGGCGGGCTCCGTGGTGGTGCCGGATTTGGAGATCACGTTCACCGAGAAATCACAGTTTTTGCAGTAGTTCAGGATCTCGCTGATCTCGGTGGGAGAAATGCTGTTGCCCGAGAAGAAGATCTTCGGACCGTTCTCTTCCACAAGGTTGTAGTTCTTTGATTTTACGAATTCGATGGCGGCGCGTGCGCCGAGATACGAACCGCCGATGCCGATCACGACCAGCGCTTTGGAATCGGAACGGATCTTCTGCGCGGCTTTTTTGATGCGTGCGAATTCTTCTTTATCGTAATCTTCCGGCAGCGTGAGCCAGCCGTGGTACGCGTTGCCCGCTGCTGCGGCTTTGTTTTCATACAGCTGGCTGTGTGCGGCGGTCACTTCGCCCGCGATGCCCCGATAATCTTCTTCACTGAGGAATCTCTCAAGGTAACGGCAGTTGAGTTTGATTGACATGCCCGGTTTTCTCCTATGAATATAGTATTATGTAGTATTTTACTATAGAATTCAGATTATTTCAAGAAGATTATCTGTTTTTTTTCATTTTTTTCAGTTCATCCCCGATCCAACGACCGGAAGATCCTCCGGATCGCCTTCAGAAAAGAGAGCTTCGGCACGTCCGCCGCTGCGGTGAGATCGTACTGCGCAACCAGCGCGTCGCCTGCGAAAAAACGCAGCGTTCCCAGCACCTGCCCCTTTTCAACAGGTGCGTCGGTTTCTTCGGCGTATTCGGTTTCCTGCGTGATCTTCGCGCCCGCGCCGCGGCTGAGCAGGATATCGCCGGAAAGCGCCGCCTGCAGCGTCACACTGCATTCCTCGCCGTGGTTTACCTTCACCGGGGTTACGGACGCCGTATCGAATGAGGGCGTGAAGATCTCATAATTGGCAAAGCCGTAATCCAGCAGCGCCCGTGCGCCGTTGAAGCGGTCGTTGCTGTTGTCAGCCCCCAGCACCACGGCGACCAGGCCGAGGCCGTCCCGCTCCGCGGTTGCCGATACGCAGCACCCCGCCTTGCTTGTGGTGCCGGTTTTCAGGCCCGTAATGCCGGAGTAGTAACGGATCAGCTTATTGGTGTTCACAAGCTGCGTTTTGCCGCCGCGCAGCGTATCCATCCAGATGGTGGTGTATCCCCTGATAAAATCCACCTTCAGCAGCGCGCGGGACATCAGCGCCACGTCGTAAGCGGTGGTAAGGTGCGTGGTGGTGTCGTCATCCAGCCCGGTGCAGTTATCGAAATGGGTATTCTCCATGCCCAGCTCTGCGGCGCGGCTGTTCATCATCTGCACAAACGTTTCTTCGCTGCCGGCGACCGCTTCTCCCAGCAGCGTGCAGGCGTCGTTGGCGCTGTAAACGGCGGCGGCCTTCAGCAGATCGCGCACCGTCATCTCCTCCCCCGGTTCCAGCCAGATCTGCGACCCGCCCTTTGCGGCGGCGGTATCGGAGCATACCAGCGTTTCATCGAAAGAGAGCTTCCCTTCTTCTATGGCTTCGGATACCAGCAGCAGCGTCATGATTTTCGTAACGGACGCCGGGTACAGCTGCATGTTTTCATTTTTTGCCGCCAGCAGCGTACCGGTGTTGCAGTCCATCAGCGCATAGGCCTTGGCGTTGACGCTGATATCGGCATAGGTGTTTACGGTGAGAAGCGCATCCGTATCGAAAAAATCGCCTTCCGTTGCAAAACACGGCGCGGGGAGCAGAAAAACGAACAGAACACACATTAAAAGAGCGATCGGTTTTTTCATAGCACATTCCTCCGCTCTATCCTATGCCGCGGCCCGTACGGTTCAGAACATCCCGACAAAAAAAGACGGTTGCAATCTCCGCCCGATTATTTTATAATGACATTATATAAATCTTACGAGGTGCCTCTATGAAAGCAGCGTTCGTTACCCTCGGCTGTAAGGTGAACCAGTATGAATCCAACGCACTTGCCGCGCTTCTGAAAAGCAGCGGCTTTACCGTGGTGCCGCCGGAGGAAGACGCGGACGTATACATCGTCAATTCCTGCACCGTAACGGCGGAAAGCAGCCGCAAATCCCGGCAGGCGCTGCGGCACGTGCGCAGAGAACACCCGGACGCCGTTACCGTTTTCACCGGCTGTTATTCGCAGGCGTACCGGGAGGAGCCCGCGGCGCTGGAGGAAGCGGATATCGTGCTCGGCAACAAAACCAACGATCAGCTCGTTGCCGCGATCAACGCGTTTATCGAAACGAAACAGCGGCAACTGAGCATTAAAGAACATCTGCGCGGCGACGCGTATACGGGCTTCGGCGCGGCGACGTTTGAAGGCCATACAAGAGCCTATATCAAGATTCAGGACGGCTGCAACCGCTTCTGCACCTACTGCATCATACCGACATCCCGCGGGTTCTCGCGCTCGCGCCCCCTTGACGAAATTGAGGCGGAATTAAAATGTATTGCAGAAAACGGTTATAAAGAAGCGGTGTTTGTGGGCATTAACCTCTCTTCATATGGGCTTGAGGAAGGGCGTAATATTTGCGACGCACTGGCGATCGCGCAACGCACAAATGGGATCGAACGGTTCCGCCTCGGCTCGCTGGAGCCCGACCACATCACGGACGAAGTGATCGAAGCGCTTTCGAAGATGGACAAATTCTGCCCGCAGTTCCATATCTCCCTGCAGAGCGGGTGCGACCGGATCCTGAAACGTATGAACCGGCATTATACCGCCGCGGAATACGAAACGCTGTGCAATAAACTGCGGGAGGCTTTCCCCGGGCTTTCGCTTACCACGGATATCATCGCGGGCTTCCCCGGCGAAACGGAAGAAGATTTTCTGGAAACCGTGGCGTTTGCCGAAAAGATCGGCTTTATGAAGGTGCACGTTTTCCCCTATTCCCGCAGAGAGGGCACACCGGCGGCGAAGGCGCCTGATCAGGTGGATAAACGGACGAAGCTGGAACGCTGCGCACGGCTGCAGACCGCCTGCGACGCTCTGAGGAACACGTTTCTGCGTCAGATGGTCGGCAGTACGCAGGAGGTGCTGTTTGAAACGCCGAAGCACGGTCTTCAGTTGGGGTATACGCGCAACTACACACCCGTTGCGGTTGCCTCCCCCGATTGCCTGACCGGGCAGATCAGGCAGGTAAAGATCGCCGGAACGGACGGAGACGGATGTATCGGAGAGCTCGTTTAATTCTTCAAATTGGAATTTATCGAGAAGGCAATAGGCAATAGGCATTAGGCAATAGGCCTGTAAAAAGCTCCTCCAAACTTTTCACTTTATCAAACACCCGAACGTCCTTTTGATGAATATATAATACAATAACTTCAATTCGAGTGATATCGTGTTTAATTTGTATTTTGTCGGTTCGAGGCTAATGCCTATTGCCTAATGCCTATTGCCTACTCGCGCCGACGGCGCGTTAAACTGAAATCTAAGCGCAACAAGCAAAAAAACGGGACCGGCGAAGAACCGGTCCCGTAATTGTTTATGTTTATTTGGTGCCGAAAATGCGGTCGCCCGCGTCGCCGAGGCCGGGCACGATGTAGCCGTGTTCGTTCAGGCAGTCATCCAGCGCGGCGCAGTAGATATCCACGTCCGGATGCGCTTCCTGCAGCGCCTTGAGGCCTTCGGGGGCGGCGATGGTGCACATGAACTTGATGTTCTTGGGCCCTCTCTTTTTGATCATGGTGATCGCGTCGATGGCGGAACCGCCGGTGGCGCACATGGGATCCACCACGATCACATCGCGCTCGCCGATATCGTGGGGCAGCTTGCAGTAATACTCAACGGGCTGCAGCGTATCGGGATCGCGGTAAAGGCCGATGTGGCCCACGCGGGCGGAGGGGATCAGCGTAGTCATGCCGTCCACCATACCGAGGCCTGCGCGCAAAATCGGGATCACGGCCAGCTTTTTGCCGGAAAGCTTTTTAACGTGCGCCGTGGCGATGGGCGTTTCCACATCCACTTCTTTGAGTTCGAGATCTCTGGTGGCCTCGTAGCACATCAGCATTGCGATCTCGCCGATCAGGGCGCGGAACTCTTTGGATGCTGTATTCTTATCTCTGAGAATCGAGAGCTTATGCTGGATCAGGGGATGGTTTGTGATAGTTATGTTCGACATCTTGAAACATCCTTTCCTTTTATTGATGATATTATAGTACATCCGCGAACAAAAAGCAATATCAAAAAGAAAAACAGCGAAAAATCGCTGTTTTTAAACTTACTGCATATTCTCGATCTCGGTGATCTGGTCTACCCTTCTCTGGTGGCGGCCGCCCTCGAATTCGGTGTTGAGGAACACGTTCACAAGTTCGAGCGCCGCGCCGGGGCCGATCACTCTGGCGCCGAGGCACAGGGCATTGGCGTCGTTGTGCATACGGGTATATTTCGCGCTGAAATAATCGGTGCAGCAGGCCGCTCTGATCCCCTTCACCTTATTCGCAGCAATGGAGATACCGATGCCGGTGCCGCAGCAGAGGATCGCCTTTTCCGCCTTGCCGGAAACAACAAGATCGCAGGCTTTTTTCGCCTGATAGGGATAATCCACGGAAGCGGTGCTGTAGGCGCCGCAGTCGGTATACTCGATGCCGTTGGCGTCGAGATATGCTTTGATCTCTTCTTTGAGCGGGAAGCCCGCATGGTCGGAACCCAGTGCAATCATTTTTTCTGTTCTCCCTTCATTCGTTCTCTTTCTGCCTGAGGCAGCCTGAGATAGCTTGGCAGAAGGGCGTCTCCCGAAAGCCCCTTCTCGCCGTTATTATACCGCATATATGCAGCGAATGCAACACCGGAAGCGTGCTGGTACTGAAATATTTCGGGGAAAAGCCCGAAGGGCACGTCGTTTTTCTCCTGCAGATATGCCGCAGTCAGCTGTGCGCCGTCCCCGAGCAGCAGCACGGGCAGGTCCTGTTCTTTCAGAAAAGCATAGAGCGTATCCAACGGGAGCGCGGCGTCCTCAGCCCGGCGCACAAGGCTGCCGTTTTCGTAAACGAACGCGGCTGTATACACCTGACGGCACCGTGCATCCATAACGGGAACGATCAGCTTCCCTTCGATCAGCGCGCCTGAGGCGAGCGCTTCCAACGTGGAAACGCCGTACACGGGCTTATCGCTGCCGAAAGCCATCCCCTTCACCGCAGAAATGCCGATGCGCACGCCGGTAAAGGAACCGGGGCCTGCCGCCACGGCGAACGTGTCCACGTCCGCCACTGTGAGTCCGGCATTTTTCAGGCAGCTGTCTACCAGCTGCATCAGGGTCTCCGAATGGGTCAGCCCCACGTTGAGGTAGCACTCCCCAATCAGTTTGCCGTCTTTGATAACGGCCGCCCCCGCGGATACCGCAGAGCTTTCAATGCCGAGTATGATCATCAGAACGCGCCTCCGCTTATGGATATGATCCGTTCGTTTTCATTTTCCGTTTTCCGGATATCGATTGAAACCACGTTTGAAGCGTATGCATCCTCGATAAAGGAACGGATATTCTCGCTCCACTCTATAAAAAGGATGCTGTCTTCCCGCACGTAGTCGAAAAAGCCGGTGGAATACAGATCGTCCGCGTCCTGCACGCGGTACATATCGAAGTGATAAATATGCGGGCTGCCGCCGTAATCGTTTACCAGAGCGAAGGTGGGGCTGGAAACGAACGCACCGTTATTGTAAGCCTGCAGCGCGCCGCGCACAAAGGCGGTTTTGCCCGCGCCCATCTCGCCGGAGAACAGGACGATGCTGCCCGCGCCGATACGTTGGCACAGATCGGCTGCAAGCGACATGGTTTCGGCTTCGCTGTGGGTAACAAATTTCTGCAATTTTTTCAACTCCCGAAAAGAAGGTATTGAAATCGTTCAACCAAAATTATATAATAGATACATATTCCATTAAAGGAAACGTATTATGCGCAATCTTTTTCTGAAAATAAAAACCGTGATCAGAGAAACGGACCTGATTCTGCTGTTTCTCTGCTTCATCACGTCTTTTTACGGCATTCTGATGGTTTACAGTGCCACCCGCGCCACCCTTACCGAGGGCAGCATCATCTCCCGCGACGCGCGCACCATGCTTCTTGCCGTGGCGCTCGGCGGGATCCTCGCCGTGTTCATCTCTTTCTTTGATTACAATTTTATCACGAAGATGTTCCCGGTGATCGGCGCGGTTTGTATCGTGCTGATGCTTTCGCTCTTTATCTGGGGCAAGGGCCCCGCGGAACGGCCGGACGCGAAAACGTGGCTCTCCATCGGCTCCAGCGGCCTGTATTTTCAGCCGTCGGAACTGCTCAAGATCGGCTTTATCATCACCTTCGGCATGCATCTGGAGCTGGTGAGCGACAAGATCACCCATCTGTTCCACGTTCTGCTGCTCTGCGCCCACGCGGCCATCCCGATCGGGCTGGTGGCGCTCACCGGCGATATGGGCAGCGCGCTGATCTTTATCATCATCTTTCTGATCATGATGTTCTGCGCCGGGGTGCAGCTGCGGTATTTTCTGATCGGCGGCGCGCTGGCCGTTGCAGCCGCGCCTGCGGTGTGGTATTTTGTATTCGACGCCACGCAGAAAAACCGCATTCTGGGCCTCATTTACCCCGATCGCTACGCGGATATCATGTACCAGCAGAATATGGGCATCAAGGCGATCACCTCCGGCGGGTTCACCGGGCAGGGCCTGTTCAACGGCGCGCTCACACAGGTGGACAACGCGATACCCGAGGCGGAAAACGATATGATATTTACCTGCATCGGCGAAGAACTGGGGCTTCTCGGCTGCGCCGCCGCCATGCTGCTGATACTGCTGATCATCGTGAAGATAATGTATACGGGGCACAGATCACGCTTCGGCGCAACGAAACTGATGTGCTACGGCTTTGCCGCAATGCTCGGCGCGCAGACGGTCGTAAACGTGGGCATGTGTTTGCGCATTCTGCCCGTGATCGGCATCACGCTGCCGTTCTTCAGCGCGGGCGGTTCCTCGAACCTGTGTATCTATATAGGGATCGGCCTGATACTGAGCATCTACCGCTTCGATAAAGAAAAGAAAGCGGTGAGCTTCAAGCTGATCAACAACACGCCTTTTTCTGATTTCTGACGTGATCCTTACAGCTTTTCGAGCTTCGCGGCGTTCTGCATGAGTTTTTTTGTGCCGCAGCTTTCAAACGCGACCTCCAGGAGCACGTCGTTGCCCAGAGGCGCGGCGGAAAGCACCATACCGATACCGAATTTTTTGTGTTTCACCTGATCGCCGGGACGCAGGGCCACGCCTGCCGACGGCGATTCTTTTTTTGCAGGCGGCGTATAGAAAGGCGTGAACGTGCCGGCGCCGCGGGAAGACGAACCGCCGTAATCGCGGTTGCCGTGATCATGGTCGTCTTCATACGAACCGCCCGAGAAAAAGGATGACGGTCTGCCGCCGTAGCCGCCGCTCTTTGCATACCCGCCGAAGGAACCGAAGCCGCCGCGCCAGCCCCCGCCGGACGCCGGAGACGTGTTATTGAGCAGCTTCTTCGGGATCTCTTCAAGAAATACGGAGGGCGGGTTCACCGCCGTTTTGCCGTACTGCATGCGCGAGAAAGCGTTGGTGAGGCACAGCTCTTTTTTCGCGCGGGTAATACCGACGTATGCGAGCCTGCGCTCTTCCTCCAGCGCGTGGGGATCTTCGATATTCTGCACGGACGGAAACAATCCGTTTTCCATACCGGCAAGATAAACCACGGGGAATTCCAGCCCCTTTGCAGAGTGCAGCGTCATCAGCACCACGGTATCCAGCTGTTCATCGTAATTATCGATATCCGAAAGCAGAGCCACTTCTTCAAGAAAGCCCTGCAGGGTGGCGTCTTCGCCGTTTTCCTGCTCATACCGGGCAAGGGTGGAATAGAGCTCGTCAAGGTTCTCGATGCGCTCTTCCTTGGTTTCTTCATCCAGCGAGAGGGCGGCGATATAGCCGGATTCGTTCAGGATCATGCGCAGGCCGTCGGCAAGAGTACCCGTATCCATACGGGAAGTAAAGTGTTCGATCATCTCGGTAAAGAGCTTCAACTTTGCCGCGCTGCGGTTCAGGGCGCTGTACTCATCGGCACGCTGCATCACCTCAAACATGCTCTCGCCGAGCTGCGAAGCGATCAACCCCACGTTATTCATCGTGGTTTCGCCGATACCGCGCTTCGGCTCGTTGATGATGCGGCGCAGGCGCACGTTGTCGTTATGGTTTGCCACCACCGAAAGGTAGGCTATCGCGTCGCGGATCTCTTTGCGGTCGTAGAAACGGTGGCCGCCGATCACCCGGTAAGGGACGCCGCTGCGCACCAGCGCGCGCTCGATATTGGCGCTTTGGGCGTTGGTACGGTACAATACGGCGAAATCTGAAAAATTGCGCCCATCCGCGGCTTTTTCAATGATGCTGTCGGCAATATAGCGGCCCTCTTCAAGCTCGTCGGTACAGGTGTGCAGCTCGATCTTCTCTCCCCTGCCGTTGGAGGTCCACAGGTTCTTGCCCTTGCGTTCGGTGTTGTTGGCGATCACGGCGTTTGCCGCGTCCAGGATGGTGCCCGTGGAGCGGTAGTTCTCTTCAAGACGGATCACGGCGGCGTTTTCAAACTGCTCTTCAAAGCTGAGGATATTCTCGATGTTCGCGCCGCGGAAGCTGTAGATGCTCTGGTCGTCGTCGCCCACGACGCAGATATTCTTGTGCCCCTCGGCGAGCAGCGAAACCAGCACATACTGGGCGTGGTTCGTATCCTGATACTCGTCCACCATGATGTAGCGGAACCGGCGCTGATAGTATTCCCTGCACTGGGGATTCTCCTGCAGAAGCCGCACCGTATTTACGATGATATCGTCAAAATCCATCGCGTCCGCGTTTTTCAGCATCTTCTGGTAAAGCGTATATATTCTTTTGATATCTTCTTTTTTGCGGTCGTAGCCGCGGGGACCGTCCGTACTGTAATCCTCCGGCCCGATCAGCTCGTCCTTGGCCTTGCTGATCTCGTTCAGCACGGTTTTCTGTGAAAGATATTTATCGTCGATGTTCAGCTGCCGCTGGCAGTCTTTGATCATGCGTTTGGAATCGTCGGTATCGTAGATCGTGAAATGCGATGAAAAACCGATGGATTCGCACTCCCGCCGCAAAATGCGCACACAGGCGGAATGGAAGGTGCTGGCCCAGATCTCGGTACCGGGTTCGCCGAGCATATCCGCAAGCCGGTCTTTGAGCTCGTTCGCCGCTTTGTTTGTAAAGGTAATGGCCAGTATCTGCCAGGGCTTGGGGGCGTTCACGCTAAGAAGCGGGCGGATATCCTCATAAACGGAGGCGTCGCCGTTCAGGTACCGCTCCATCAGCGCTTCGGCGTCCGGCAGATAATCGGCGTAGATCTCATCGGACGTGTAGGCTTCGCCGTATTTTATAAGGCATGCGATGCGGTTGACGATCACCGTGGTTTTGCCGCTGCCGGCGCCCGCAAGGATCAAAAGCGGCCCGTTTACGCCGGTGACCGCCTTGAACTGCATCGGATTGAGCCTTGCAAAATCCTTTTGTATGATCTTTTTACGAAGCGCAAGCAGGTTTTGTTTATCCATTTTATTTGACGTTCTCTCTGTTGAAAATACTTTTGCCGGTTGCGTCCACCCCTACGATCAGGGGCAGGTCGCGGATCTCAAGGCGCTTGATGCTCTCACAGCCGAGCTCCGGGAATGCGATCTCCTGCATATCGGTGATGCTCTTGCTGATCAGCGCGCCGAAGCCGCCGCCCGCGCAGAAATACACCGCGCCGTTCTTTTTGATGGAGGCGATCACTTCTTCGTTCCGGTCTCCCTTGCCGATCATGCCCGCGAGGCCGAGGTCCAGAAGGCGGGGCGAAAAGACGTCCATCCGCGCGGAGGTGGTGGGGCCGAAGGAGCCGATCTGCCCGTCCGGCTTGCGTGGCGTGGGGCCCGCGTAATAGATCACCGCGCCGCCGATCTCAAACGGGAGCGGTTCGTTGTTATCCAGCATTCTGAAAAGCCGGGCGTGGGCGGCGTCACGCGCAGTAAAAACCGTGCCGGACAGGAACACCTTTTCTCCGGCACAGAGCGTTTTTGCTTCTTCTTTCAGATTGCCTGTGTATATCTTTCTGATATCCATTTCAGCGTTTTACCCTGCGTACCGTGATCCGCTGCGGCACGGGGGATTCACGGGGCGGTTCCTCCGCGTCGGTTTCCGGCTCCGCCGGTTCGGCGGGCTCGCCGTTCTCTTTCACTTCGCGACTGAAATCCTGCAGGCACTCCTGCAGGGCGTAAAGCTTATTGCGGATCTCATCCAGCGCGCACACGATATCCTCCGAAGCGTTCTCTGCCTCTTCGGTGAGTTCGCCGAGCTTCGCGTTCAGCCCGTCCGCCGTGTCGGCGGCGTTCTTCAGCATATCATCGGCCTTCTGCCGCGCGTCGTCGATCATTGCGTCGGAAAAACGGCGTGCGTCGGTCATGGTCCTGCCGATCGTCTCTTCGCTCTCCCGGTCCAAAGCGGCTTCATTGAGCTTCAGTTCAAGCGACGCGATCTGCGCCGCGTATTCGCCCAGTTCAGTCTGTGCCTGCGAAAGCTGCGAAGCGAGGGACGCTTTCTCATCCAGCACCGTTTTGATATAATTCAGAACGTCCGTACGGTTAAAGCCGTTCAGCGAGGAACGGAAAGAAGGAACATCCGCCATCATAATCTCTCCTCTTGTCATATTTAAATTATTTTAACATAAAAATGTATTATTTACAAGAATATTTTCTGCATAAAATATTTTTGTTTGACATCGGCGCACTTTCGCGCTATAATTTTTCCATAAAAGCGGAGGTAACGAAACCATGCAGATTGAAATCTTTGATTCCGAACGGAAACTTGCCTGCCGTGCGGCGGATATTTTCGAAGAAACGGTAAAAGCCAACCCCTCGGCGGTGCTCGGGCTCGCAACGGGCGCTTCCCCTGTGAACACATATCAGGAGCTGATCGCAAGATATAACGCCGGCAAGCTCAGTTTTTCAGGCGTTACCACGTTCAACCTGGACGAATACTGCGACCTGCCGCAGAACGACAAAAACAGCTATTACACCTTTATGAAAGAAAACCTGTTCGACCACGTGGACGTAAAGCCCGAAAATATCCACATCGAAAACGGCAACGCCGCCGATTTTGACGCGGAGGCCGCCGCTTACGACAAAGCCATTGAAGCGGCCGGAGGCATCGACCTGCAGCTTCTGGGCATCGGCACGAACGGCCATATCGGGTTCAACGAGCCCGCCGACGCGTTTACCGACGGCACCTTCCGTATAAAACTCACCCAGAGCACGATCAAAGCGAACAGCCGCTATTTTACCGATTCAAAAATGCCGGAATACGCGCTTACGATGGGCATCGCCTCGATCATGCACGCGAAAAAGATATTGCTGATCGCCACCGGCAGCGCGAAAGCGGAAGCGATTTTCAACACGGTGAAGGGGCCGATCTCGCCCCGCTGCCCCGCTTCCGTGCTTCGGCTGCACCGCGACGCCGTTTTATTGCTGGATACCGCAGCGGCGGCGCTGCTGTGATCAGCCGTTTACAAAGTTCAGCCAATTAACGTACAGATCGCCCCATTGGTTTGCCAGTGGGGTGCTTTTTGCACGTCCGAGGCCGTGTTCCCCTTGCGGGAACATGTGCAGCGTGCACTGTTTGCCGCTTTTTATCAGGGCGGAAGCAAAGCGCAGGGAGCATTCCGGCGGCACCGCGCCGTCTTCGGACGTATGCCACAGGAAAAACGGCGGAGAATCGGGGCGCATCATGTTTTCGCCGGAATACTTTTCAGCCAGCGCAGGGTCGTTATCGCCCAAAAAATTCTCACGCGTGCCCATATGGGTGATCGCCGGGTCGAGGCTCAGCACGCCGTAGCACAGCGCCGCGTTATCCGGACGGGAAGACACGCGGTCGATCTCATCGCCGGTATCAAGGCCGTAATCAAAGTCAAGAGCCGCGCACATGGCGAGGTGACCGCCGGCGCTGAAGCCGATCACGCCGATCTTATCCGGGTATACGCCCCATTCCTTCGCGAAAAACCGGACCGTGCGCACGGCGCGGTGCGCGTCCAGCTGCGGCACGGGATAGCAATAGGGGTGCACGCGGTAATGAAGGATCACGGCGGAATACCCCGCGTCGTTCAGCAATTCGCAGATCTCTCTGCCCTCGTGTCCGTCGCACACGCCCGCGTAAGCGCCGCCCGGGATCACAACCACGCAGGGATGGGTATTGCCGTCTTCCAGAAGCCAAAGCTCGATATCCGGCTCAAAATCGCCGTAAGACGCGTTCAGAAGCGGCGTTTCGCCCGTCGTCCATAAACGTATGACCTGATGCATTTTGTTTTCCTCCACGAAAAAAGCACAGTCAGAAATTGACTGTGCCTTAAAGTTTTGCTGATTATTTTACCATGCTGGCGATCTCGGCAGCGAAGTTGTCTTCTTTCTTCTCGATGCCTTCGCCCTTTGCAAGACGAACGAAACCGGTGGCCTTGATCTCGGCGCCGAGCGCTTTCGCAACGCTGCCAATATAACCGCCCACGTTGCCCTCGAACAGATCGGAACGCACGAAGGGCTGGTCAAGCAGGCAGATCTCTTTGATCTGCTTGTTGATACGGCCGTCGATCGCCTTGGTGAAGATCATATCGGCTTCGTAAACGGCTTTATCCGCTACGGCGACCTGCGCAAGAACGCCCTTCGCTTCCTCGGAAAGGAAGTTGAACAGGAACTGGTTGTTCTTCTGCTCGTTATAAGCGGCAACGTCCGCCTCGCTGAGCATGCCGGCTGCGATGGCCTTATCGAACACCTTGGTGCGGATGGGCTTGGGAAGAGAATCGGGGTTATTGAGCGTGCTTTCCACGGTGATGTTTCTCATCTTGGCAAGCTCTTCGGCAGAGATATCAGCCTGGCTCAGATACTCGGGGTTCATAGCGGCAACCTGCATCGCCACGTTTTTGCCCATTTCAATGAACTCGGGCTTATCGGCAGCGTTGGTATCGAAGGTAACCAAAACGCCGATCGCGCCGCCGCCGTGGATGTAAGAAACGGCAGTGCCTTCCACAAGGGCGAAACGGCGGAGGTTGAGGTTCTCGCGGATCTTCAGGAACAGCTCCTGGATCGCCTCTTCAACGGTAACGGTGCCGTCGGCGATGGTGGCGGCCTTCAGCGCGTCAAGATCGGCGGGACGGGAAAGAACGACCGTTTTGGCGATCGCGGCGGAGAGCGCCTTGAACTCGGGGTTGTTGCCCACGAAATCGGTTTCGCAGTTCAGCTCTACCAGAGCGGAAGCGGTACCGTCGGAATATACGCCGATATTGCCTTCAGCGGCTACACGGCTGGCCTTTTTCGCCTGAGAGGCAAGGCCCTTCTCACGAAGGATCTCAACGGCCTTATCCACGTCGCCGTCGGCTTCCACAAGGGCCTTCTTGCAGTCCATCATGCCTACGCCGGTCTTTTCTCTGAGGGCCTGTACGTCTTTAGCGGTAAAATTCATAATATAATCCTCCTGATTCTTTCTCAAATTATCAAATGAAAGCCCGCACGCTGTACGGGCATTTCACGTTTTGTTTATTCTGCGGCGTCAACGGCCTCTTCGGCTTCCCCTTCGGGAGCTTCCTTGGCGGCGGCACCCTGCTCGCCCTGGCGGCCTTCGATCACGGCGTCGGCCATAGCGCCGGCGATGAGCTTCACGGCACGGATCGCGTCGTCGTTGCCGGGGATCACGTAATCGATCTCGTCGGGATCGCAGTTGGTATCAACGATCGCCACGATCGGGATACCGAGCTTCTTGGCTTCAAGAACGGCAATGCGCTCTTTGCGGGGATCCACGATGAACATGGCTGCGGGCTGACGCTTCATGTTGACGATACCGCCCATGAACTTTTCGAGCTTCTCTCTCTCAACGCGGAGCTTGGAGACCTCTTTCTTGGGAAGCAGATCGAAGGTGCCGTCGTCTTCCATGGCCTTGAGCTGCTCAAGACGGCGGATACGACGCTTGATGGTTACGAAGTTGGTGAGCATGCCGCCCAGCCATCTGGCGTTCACGTAGGGCATTTCGCAGCGCTCGGCTTCTTCTTTGATGGAATCCATGGCCTGCTTCTTGGTGCCCACGAAGAAGATCTCGCCGCCGTTCGCAGCGATATCGCGAACGAACATGTAGGCTTCGTCAAGCTTCTTCACGGTTTTCTGGAGATCGATGATATAGATCCCGTTGCGCTCGGTGAAGATATAGGGAGCCATTTTGGGGTTCCATCTTCTGGTCTGGTGGCCGAAGTGTACGCCTGCTTCAAGCAGTTGTTTCATTGATACTACTGACATTTTTTTATCCTCCTTAGTTTATCCTCCGCAGGTTTCATTTTATTGCGGAACGCGGCATTTGCCGCGCACTTCACGTAATAATCCGCCCGCGTGCGTAGTACTGCAGAATTATATCACAGTGCGATACCGAAATCAAGTATTATTTTGCGTGAAAAACATAAATTTTACGCGTATTTTTTACTTTGTTTCCGTATCATCTGCCGAACAGGATATCGGAATACCCTTTTCCGCCGAAGAACTTCAGCATGAATTCGCTGAAGAACTTAAAGATCTTTGTAAGCGCCTGCATGAATTTGCTCTGGGAGTTATCGGGCGCGCTGCCGTTTTGAATCTCGTAGGTGACCGTATAGAGCCGGTCGTAAACGGCGTCGAATTTCTCCTGCGTCATCACGGTGGAGCTGACGGCCGCAGCGGCGTCAGCCAGCGCGGCGGCAAAGGCTTCCTGCTGCTCCGCGGGCAGGGCGGAAGCGTCGTAATCCTTCCACTGGTTATAGAGATTCTTCAGCTTTCTGGAATCTCTGCCGTAGTTGAACTGCGGGTAGGCGGGGTCGTAATGCACGTCGCAGAACGCGTCGTCGTACAACAGGCGGGAAGCGAGGCCTATGATCACCTCGTTGCGGGCGGTACTCTCATGGTGCTGACCGCAGAAATAGAAGGTGGTCTCGCACAGGATGCCTGTGGAGGCGTCCAGCACGCCGAGGGGATCGATGTGGTTGTGCGATGGATCGGTGCAGTAGGTGTTGGCCTGCGTATAGCCCTCGGGCAGCTTTACGTCCACGCCGTAGGAAGTGGCGCCGAGCGATTCGGAATCGGTATGGATCACGCCGTCCGCGTTTACTTTATCCCACGAGTCGCAGATATGGTAGAGCGATACGTTATAATCTACGATATCGAAGAAATCCACGCCCGCGGCCTGCGCCTCAAGGATATAATCCCTGTGGTTGAGCTGCGCGTTATAGTACCAGTCGGTCTGCTCGCGGATCAAAGCGTCTTCGGGGTCGGAAAGATATTTATCGCGCGCCGCGGGGTAATCCTTGGAGGGGATCAGCGCCCACATGCAGGTGCTGTTTTCAAGGTAATCTTCGATCAGCACGTCCACCGCCATATCAAGGATGTTGTTCACGTCCGCGTTGGGGAGATAGCGAAGGATCAGCGTGATCAGATAAGAGAGCCACTCCTGATCGTCGTCCAGAAGCGAGGGGAACATATAGCCGTACAGAGCGCCGTCGTCGTCCAAAAGGCCGTAGTGATAAATGTCGCCCAGTATCGCCGTGCCGTCCGCAGCGGGCACAACGAGCACCACACGGTGGATATCGTCGGCGATGTTGAGGCCTTTGTCCTTATAGAGCTGCATCAGGGCGTTGAACAGCGACCCGCCCTGGCTGATCGGCGCAAGGTTCACCTTGGGGCTGCCGGTCTCTTCTTTGGCGATCTGGATCAGGTCGTACAGCTCGCCCGCGATCTCATAGAGATTGCCGAAGGATTCATAAGAGAAGAAATAGAGATGGTCGAGCCCGGCCTTGGCGGCGAAATCGCGCAGAGGGATCTGATCGAGGGCGTATTCCCTGTCGTACGCCGGGAGATTCGCAAGGCTGGTGTTATACTTCACGGCACGGACGTTGAAAACGAAATTGCCCTCGGAATCGCTCTTTACCTTACCGCCCAGCACTTCGCCCAATACGGAGGCGATGGCATGCGCCGCGGCGGCGTCTTTGTCTTCCTGCAGCAGCAGCATTTTGCCGATGGGCAGGAGCCCTTCCTTCAGCGCGGCCTTCACAATGTCGGAGGTGGCGTCCAGATAAAAGGGCTTATCGTAGGGGGTGCCGTCTGAACGGAGCATCTCATTGCCGTCTTCATCGTACAGGCGCACGTCGCTCTGGAACACGCCGGGGATCACGATGGAGGGGTAATACTGCGCCTCGAGGTTATCTTCCGCCGCGCCCAACAGCATCAGCTGGCCGCTCAGCAGCAAAACCGCGGCAAGAAGAAGCGCCAAAGACCTGTGTAACGTCTTTTTCATACATCTCTCTCCTTTTTTGTAAAAATATGTTTTTATTATAACAAAAGAAAATTTGAAATTCAATACAAAATTGTATAAAGTTGGGCAGGATGTGTATTAAGATAAAAACACTTCAAATTGCAGTTTATCGCGCAGTGGGCGCAGATGTTGGTAGCGCGGTTCCTCAGACCCGCCCCGCCGTAAGGCGGAACCTTAACGCAAACAACATTTCAGAAAAGCCCTTATGTTATCAATGCTTTATATATAAGGAATCGCGTTGCGGGCGGGTCTGAGGACCCGCGCTACCATGATAATCGCTCCGCGATATTTGATATTTAATGAAATAGAGCGAATCAGGACCGATTCCGTTGTAGGGGCGGACATGACCGCCCGCAGACCTTTCCATTAAATGTCGCGTTTTTGATATGGATTTTCTCGTAAATCATTTGGCAGACAGACAATCCAGATTTACATCGTTGGCGGGCGGTCATGCCCGCCCCTACAACGAACCGAAAGGTTTTTCATTTTCAGAAAAGTGATTCCATCATTCATTGTTCATCGTTCATTATTCATCGAACAGAACGAT
>JAEEGL014576655.1_pt1 | contig 125927 bp, 132 predicted proteins | sample 9134231 | NCBI WGS metagenome assembly JAEEGL01 (sample SAMN16246548, study PRJNA631951) | gut metagenome | biome: gut microbiome; feature: rumen; material: fiber-attached | host: Bos | place: Iran: Karaj | collected 2018-10 | reverse complement strand
TCGACAAAATGAGAAATTATTCTCTTTTGTTCTCGCTTACTCGGAAGGTTGGCAGAGTGATCGATCGCGCTGGACTCGAAATCCGGTATACCCTTTTCGGGTATCGGGGGTTTGAATCCCTCACCTTCCGCCAAAGTACATAATAAGGGGAGTTTCAAGGGCTTCTCTTATTTTTTTGCTAATTATTCATTATAGATTTATTATAGTTGGTCTCATGATTTATTAGAGTTAAGCACAAAATTTACTCATTAACATTTCATTTAGACTAATTAACAATGAATAACAGTGTACCAAAGATTACCTTTATATATAACAGGTATAAGACAGCTACTATAACCAGACCTGCTGTAGTAGAAATGAGGATAACCCATAACTATAAGCAGAAATACTTTAGCACAGGAATCATGCTGTACCCCAATCAATGGAAGAATGGCAAGATTATCAATTGTCCTGATATAGTCCAGATAAGCCAGACTCTTGATAAGATGCTTACTAATGTAAGGCAGATCATCTATGACATGATGAATGAAGGTAACATAGATATATTTGCCATTCCAGACAAGCTGAAGGCTCTTCACTCAGACAAGATTAAATTCCTGGACTATTGTTACCAGAGGGCTGAAGTTAGGAAATATGGCAAAAAGAAGGATAGTCAGGAGAGGTATGACAGGTTCATGAGACTATTCAAGAAATGGGGAAAGATAAAGGATTTTGAGGATATTACTGAGAAGAATATCATTTCCTACGATAAATATTTATTGGATCAAGGTATGAAACCATACAGTAAATGGAATAACTATCATAGATTCCTCAATGGGTTTATCCTTGATGCCATAGATGATGGCTTGATGCAGAAGAATCCATATAAGTGGGTGAATATTATCAAGGACAAGAACTCATCAGGAATAAACAAGTGCTTAACACCTAGTGAGTTTAGAAGGATGAAAGTCAGTCCTATGCCTACAAAAAGTCTTGAGAGAGTTAGGGATTTGTTTGTATTCCAAACATATACTTGCCTAAGATACTCAGATCTAGGGTTATTTGATGCAAGATATATAAAAGAAATAAAGGGTATGAAGGTATATATTAGAAAAGCAAAGAAGACTAATAAGCCATTTACTGTGCCTATACTTTCTCCTGCATGGGATATACTAATGAAATATGAAGGACAATTGCCTATAATAAGTAATGTAAAGTATAATCTTTATCTAAAGAATGTTGCCCAAGCTGCTAATATAGACAGACCAATATCTACACATTGGGCAAGACATACAGGAGCTACACTACTTATCAACGAGGGAGTTGATATAAAAATCATTAGGAAGATATGTGGTCATTCCTCTACAAAGATTACAGAACAAGTATATGCAAATCTATTGGATGAAACAGTAGTAGAAGCAGTACAAGATCTTGATATATAAAAAACTCCCTGATAATAAATACCAGGGAGAAAAAAAAAACGATGTGCAAAAATAAAAAAATTAAACGAATTAAAATGAATAAAGATAAAAACAAACATCTGCCTCACGGCTACTTTAGTATTTCCACATATTTACTTGTCTCATTATCAACATAAGGATTCTTTTCTACAACATCTATATGGAGCACCACATGACGTCGCTGAAACCATCTGAGAAGAAAGAACTTCTTAGGGGGATCAACAGTCTCCTTCTTACTGGAAACTATGATATGTTTCTCACTCTTAAAATATGGTTTTACTGCAATCATAGAGGGATATTGCAATCCTAGCTGAAAATTATACCACTCATCTCCAACAAGGGTATCCAAGGCAAAGGAAGGCTCTCTGAAGATGGTATCTCCAGGAATCCTGATAGTATCCTTTCTGGTAAAGCTTGATTGTATCTGCTGAAGTACCTTCAGGTTCTTGTCTTTTATTTTAAGCTCTTTCCTCGTAGCATCCAAAGCCTTGAGGACTGAATCCTGAAAGTACTCCAGCTGGTCTATTGTTAGCTGTAGAGCTGTATTCTTCTTGCCTGTATTAGCCAGTTGCTCACTATATGCCTTCACATTAGCTTCTGCTGTCTCCCATTTCTGATTGGCAACTTCTGCCTGCTTCCACACAGCTATTAAAGCTGCTAAGAGTACCACAACTGCTATGATAAGGTATTTATTCATATCTACTCTATTTGAAGGCAAAAGTAATACCTTAGAGCAAAAACATCAAAAATCTTACAATGACGCTTAAATTATTTATGTATTCCCCTTATACACTATGAACAATAACTAGTAGTACCTATATTTGCAGAGGTGATAGTTTTTCTTTTTGTTCATAAGTTAGTTTGATGATGATTAATGTTAATGGTTGGTATTAAAGAGGGAGCCTGTGAAGGTTCCCTTTTACTATATATAAGATGTAAAGTCAAAGTTGTCTTTAAGATATTAAGCATTTTAAATAATGCTTAATTTATGTGTTCTCTTCTTCATCAGTATTAGACTCAACCACAAAGTTCATCCATACCTTTGTCCTCTGAGAAAGACTACCTTTAAAGAAATACTCTGGGTTAAGTAGATATTCTCCCCTACACTTCTTTATTAATAGCCCCACCTTACATAAGGAGCTGATGTTATTGTCAATACTTGCATCTGATATATCCAGTCCCTCTTCCCTACAATGAGCTTTGAAGGATGCATTATTATGGACTATATTGCCTGAATGGTCATTCTCCTTGTTGTAGGTAGAATGTTTCCAGCAGCACATGAGTATCTTCAATTGCAATCCCTTTAACTTGAATAACTCAGGATAGCTGCTGAAGAATACCATTATAAATTCCTCCAATGACAGCTTCCTAGTCTGTCTATACTCCAACAATTCACCAGTATGATTATCCAACAGTGAGTAGTCTTCAGATGTTTCTGTGATATATTTTGCCATACTTTATTAAATTATTGCCACAAAGGTACAAATAATATCTTGTACTACCAAAGAAACTCATAAAAATTATTAGTTAAACTTTATTATTTTAGGAGTACTACTAATCTACATTGTTAGTAACAAGGAGTTTCTCACACAATAAGGTGAGGAAGTTCACCTTATAAGGTGAGGATTCCTAACATATAAGGTGAGGAAGAAAAAGGCTAATACGTTGTGTATCAGCCTGTTAGTCAATTATTTCCTTCTATTCTATTTAAGTCTTACTTTAATAACAAAGAGAAGTACTAACCTAAGGTAAACTCAGCTATGAGTGGGAAGTGATCAGACCAGTGTTGCTCCAAGTCATAATAGCACTCCTTTACCTTCAAAGAGGTATTTGAGTTCCTACTATTAATATAAAATACCCTATCCACATCAACATAGTTGGATGGAACTGCTTCTTGGATGTAGAGAGTCCCAGTAGCATTGATGGGGTTTAACAAGCAATTATTGATATTCTCTCTATCCCACGCATACTTTTCAGTACTATTGGTATCTCCCATGATGATGGATGGCCTTGGAGCATTCCTATTTATAATATACTCAGAGAGCTGCTCTAACTGAGATTTCCTTGCCTTAATATCTCCACTTACATCAGGACAGGTGTCGGGGTTATAAAAGTCAGCATCCATGTGAAGGATATAAACATCTATCTCTACATTATCTATGCTGAGAGTACAAACCCTGAATCCCTTGGTAGTAAGTTTGTCATTAGCATGAGTGAAGTAACCATAGGATTTCTTCCACTTGATTATTTCCTCAGACTTAACCTCTACTCTACTATTCTTGGTAATTAAGTTAAGACCATCAGCCTTGAACCTTGGATAAGGAAACCACTTGATAGAATGAAGCACATCAGAGAAATCAATCTTACCTGTGAAAGTACTATCATTATAGCCCTCCAAGCATTGCATCAAGGTATCATGATAGTTAAAATCCTCTTGAACTCCAATGACATCAGGACTGATAGTAGAGAGATAATTACTAATACCCAGGATATTCTTGTCAGTATCATGGTTGTCATTAATAGTAATTACAGTAGTACCTTTGAGGAGTTTGTATATCCAAGCAATAGGCTTTAAAAGCCAAGGAAGGTCATTTAAATCCAGTTGTTCTGGAAGACCATCAATGTTGTAAGTAACAAATTTAATATCCATATCACCTTAATTTATATAACAGTTCTAGCATTTTATGTTCATCCTTCAAGTCCTTCCATGTGTATCTTAGTACCTCTATGTTAGGATAATTCTCTTGAATGGTTTTAGTCCTAACCTTATCTTTCTGCTTCTGATCATCATGGAACTTACCATCAACCTCAATGATAATATCCCTATCAGGTATGTAAAAATCAGCTATATAATACCTAATTATCCAACCATCATCAGCATAGATATAGAATATCTTTTGAGACTCATACTCAATACCATAGCTATCCAATAGTTCCATCATCTTCTCCTCTAATGGAGATGGCCAAGCATTCATCTCATTAGCTCTATACTCAGCTTTATACCTTATTTCCCTATTATGTTCAGCTAATCTACTCATATATCTACTCTTTGATGGCAAAGATACTATAAGAGATAACCATAAGCAAGAAGCTAAAAGCTGTTGTAAGAAGTGGAGTATAAGAAAGTAACATGTGGGAAAAATATACTACATGTGTAGAGGAGGAAGATTTATAATAAAAATAAATTGTATGTATAAAAAGGGGGGAAGGGATTTTTTATAAGGAGAACTGTATGTATAAAAAGCTGGGATAATACCACACACCACCCCCACCTGATTTTGGATTGGGGCATATCCCCCCGTCAATTATTGTCAAACTAAAACCTCGCAATGTATAGGTGAATTGTAAACTACTATGACACAGAATGTTCAGAATCAGGGAATTGTCAACTCATGGTCACTCATTGCCTTTGCTAAGGCACATGGCAAAATGCAAGTCGGTGAATTTGCTAACAAGGAGACAGGAGAAGTCTTCAAGAGCTGCATCTTCACTGATGGTGCTGAGAACAGATGCTTCGTGGCATTCTCATCCAAGATGGGAGAGTTGACTCCAAGGGAGATTGCTGCCATGAAGGATGAGTTGCAAGTGGTGCAGCTTGAGAGTGGCAACTTCAGCCTGTGCAAACAAGGTCAGAATGCCTGGGAGGATGTTGACCTTGGCTTGTAAGAGAGGGAATGGGAAGAGTGTGACAGGCTCTTCCCTTCTTTTCTTTTTTTAAAATGTCATGCTGATGTTTTCAAGGGAAACATCGCAGAGCCTAAAAACAAACAAAATGAAAATTTTAAAAACTCTACAACTGAATTAGCTTTTTAGCTTAGTGCTATATAATATAATAAGGTGTAACATTAGAATTAGGTTTTTAAGTATTCAAGGGAGACAGCACCCTTCCTATATCTTGGCAGGAATGTTCCTGTTAACTAAAAACCAGATAACATGAAGAGGATTTATAGAGGTGAATGGTGCATTAGTTCATCTACACCTGATAGGAAAGAGAGAATCAAGGCTCATAAGGAGTTTGAGGCAAGTGACTTTAAGAAGATGCTTGATGAGGGTTGGCGGGTTAAGGCAACTAAGTCTAAGAGACCTAGAATCAAGAAGGAGTCCTTTAAGGTAATCATTACTTGTTTTGGACCTATGAAGATTACCATTGAGGAGTACAATGAGCATTGTAAGGACTTTAAAACACTGTAATATGTATAAGGTGTATGACTCTCTAGGCAACCTGATGAGGAAGTTCAGTACTTATCAGGCTGCTAGTTGTTATAAAATGGCTTATGGTAATTATGGTTGGTATATAAAATAGGAGCTGGGCTTTACTAATATAAGTTCAACTCCTTTATTGTCTTGTTGTTAGGCAGGAGATTCTTCTTCCTTTTCTTTTCTTTTTACTTGAGTAATGAAAGTAATGTTTTCATATTAGCATAGGAATTAAAATCTCTATTACTCCAATGAATAAAAGTAAATTTAGGGCATCTTTTCTTTAGCAATGCAAATCTCTTGTCATTATATGAGTCTTCCCATGAAAAAGACTTGAAACTAATAGTTATTACTACTTTTTTATCCTGAAACAAGAAATCTACTATATGACATTGATCTACAAATCCATCTTTATCCTTAACACTCATTAGACCCTTAAATATATAAGGAATATGATGCTCTTTCAGGAATTGTTTCATCCGTATTTCAGTCTCAGTAGGATGAGACCTTAGATAATCTGCTTTCTCTTTATAATAAGCAGAAAGTCTATCATTATGTTCTGTAATCTGTGATTTACTAAAATTACTCATACTCTTCCAAATATTAAAATTAAAATTTAAATACTAAATATTAAATAAAACTTATATTTAATAAAAAGACATAGGAATATTTCCCAGCAGACCTTTCAGCCCCCTGGCCTGGATGACCTATTATAATAGGTATGTATAACTACACTCATTGCTGACATCCTACAACTTTAATTTCCCTGACGCGGTTAACCTTAGTCCTGCAATAGAATGCTAAGTTTACAGGATACTCATACTTCACAGCATTTTTTCCAGAACCCCTTTGCTCCCCTTACCCTCTACCACTTTCTTATTTCAATGCAACCTTGGCGGGAGAATCAGGTTATATAAAGTCTTTGTCTCTACCGGCGATACCTCAGGACTATATTTCCCTATTATTTCAAAGGTGCCCCTACTATCCGATTCACCAGTCCTGCGTCTAAATGGAGTCCTCTCTCCATGAGCATCCCTGCATATACAGGACGAGACTAGAGTTTGCATCCCTCTAGGAGACAGTGCAAAGATACACATAATTATTATACCTGCAATATATCTAAAAAAATTAATTAGGTTTATTGAAGTAGAACTTAAGGCCACACATCACATTAGCTTTTGATTTACCTTTTTCTTTCTTTATTTATTTCTTTCTTTTATATAAGATTTAGAGATTAAATAGCTTTATAAGTAGTCAAGAGACACATCACCACCCCTATATCTTGGAGAGTAGATAATAGTTATGCTATTATTGAAATCCATTTTAGTTTATTTTATCTGATAGGGTTTGCTGTCCTTGAAAGATTTATGTAGTATTGCAGCACATACAGGACAATTAGGGGCCTGAATTACACTATGGCTAATACAGCTCAGAACGTAGGTATTAAGAACAGTTGGTCACTTCTGGCATTTGCCAAGTCTCATGGTAAGATGCAGGTTGGAGAGTTTGCCAATAAGGAAACTGGTGAGACTTTCAAGTCTTGTATCTTCACCAATCCTGATGATAACAGCCGCTGCTTTGTTGCATTCAGCTCTAAGATGGGTGAGCTTACTCCTAGAGAGATTGCAGAGCAGAAGGATTCTCTTCAGGTAGTTGAACTGGAGAGTGGCAACTATTCTCTCTGTAAGCAGGGTGCAAATGCTTGGGAAGATGTTAATCTTGACATCTAATAAGTGATGTAACTATCTGTGTCATAAGTAGTTATGTGTGTAGAAATAGCTGAATTTACCATCTCCCCAAAAGATGTGGGAATTCTCTATTCTACACACTTTTCAATTATTACAATTTTAACATATAACAATCTACTACCCACAATAGTTACACATTTATAACTTTAAGCCCTTGCTATCTATCTTTTTTGCCTAACTTTTTGCAATTACATTACATTTTATTCCCTCAATAAACCAAAATATTACAATTATGAAAGCAATTATCACTGTATTATGTGTTATCTTATTAGCATTAGCTTTCTTTATTGGTTATCATGTAGGGCTGTCCCAAGCATCAGAACAATCTACAAAGGACTATCAGGTTGCTTCTATTATGACTACTTGTTGTAATAATATGATAGATAATCTTGGTGTTGATGCAGAAGAGATATACTCTGATTATTTAGATAACCTTGATTGCTATAATCTCTCAATTACCAAAGAAGATATAAATAAATATAATTCCTGGCACTAATTCAATTATGAAGATAACAATAAACACTGAAATCCTTAAGAAGCACCATCTATCTTTAGGAGAGTTTCTTGTTATGCTCATAGGATATTATGATGTAGATATACTTACTTGCCAAGATAACATTATTAAGAATAATCTTGTTGAAAAGAATCTATTTAAGGATTCAAGTATTATTCTTTCTAATAACAGTAAGAATCTTGTTGCCCAGATCTTAATGGAGTCTGATGATAGGGTCATTAACAGTAATATAGATTTTGAGTCTCTTGCAAGATATCTACAACTTATATATCCTTATGGCATTAAGGCAGGAAAGACTTATGAGTGGAGAGGTAAAACTGAAGAGATAGCTCAAAAGCTTAGAACTCTTGTCGTTAAATATGATTTCCAGTTTACAGAACAAGAAGCTATTGATGCTACCAAAGAATATGTTTCTTCATTTACTTCTCCTTATCAGCACATGCATACACTTAAGAACTTTCTATTATATACTAAAAAGGATTCCGATGGTAACTATGATATGGAATCTATATTTATGTCTATTATAGAAAGTAAAAGAGAAGAATAAACAATAACAATCTAACCCTTTAATATTATGTACATCTACGAGAAATCAGAATTAACTGAACATCCTCAGTTCTTTGAAGCAGTCTTGCTTAGTGAGATGCAAACCAAAGCAGAGTGGCGTTCTATCTATAGAGATAAATCAGGAGAACTTGCTGTATCCTTCTATGGTAAGCTCACTGAAGACCAAATCAAGACAGTCCTCATGCATTTTAAAGACCTTATTGATGGTGATACTGATACCAATAATATCTCTCTTGAATATGGTATAGACTATAACTATAGCAATAAAGAGGGCATTGGAGAGAAACCTTTTACTCAAATCTTTACTCCTGATGGCTATGACTACTCCAACTTCTAAGAAACCACATCTAGACTATCCTTACTTGTCACTTCCTGATATAGATGAGGATAGTATTGACCCTGTATGGGAAGAATGTAGAATAGAACACTTAAAGCAAGAATGCTATGGTTAGACAAAAGAGATACCAATTCATCAACTCTAAGGGAGAGAAAGAATGGACTCCTTGGTTCAATTATAATGGGCCAGAAGAGCCACATCAGCTGGATAAGAAACTTAAGAATGAGTATAGAACAATAAATCAATAATACTATGCAGATACTTATATATTCCTTTCTACTAACAGCAGCATTATTCATATTAGCTGCTATGCTTGGCAGCTATATTTCATGGAAACTAAGATCATAATACAATTGGAGGAGCCATTGTAGGTGTGATGATTTTCATTTTTTGGCCATAATGTGATAAATTAAAGTTGTGGCTCCTCTATGGGTAGCAGGATGAAGTGCCAAGCATAGATTCCTGCTGCCTTCTAGCCCCCATAGTTTAATGGAAAAAACAAGATCCTTCTAAGATTTAGTTGGTGGTTCGATTCCACCTGGGGGTACAAAAGCTCGTGAGAGTGCTATTCCTATAATTGTTAGATTTAAACTATCAGCCCTCAGCGGAGGGCATTATGGAAGCAAAGGCATTAATAAGACACTGAATCAAGAGAAGTATAAATAATGGTACTAACACACAGCAGTCCTGCCTCTCTAAAAGTTCTCTTGAGCTGAAGGGGCTGTGTAGGTCTTATACAGTAGTTCGATTCTACTGGCTTCCACTATACATTACAGCGGTAATGTGATATTTTCATATGATCAAGAATTCTTTTAGTAATTCATTTTTTCTATCTTGCTTGTGAAAGTAGGATAGTTTCATTTTGAGTCTTATTATTTAAAGGGTTAGTAAGATAGATTGAGAGGGATAGAGGTAGATAATACTTCTGTCCCTTTCTTTTTATTGATGAACCTTTATAGACAACATATAAATCATAGGTAGAATATATTAGTCAGAATAGCTTCAATCAAGGTACTGTTAGTATAACAAGCATTCTCTGATATATCCTGCCTATGATGCCATAGGAATATTCTTTTAATTCACATAATAACTAACCCTTTAATAATTATCTTTATGGAAGAGGCAAGAGAAAAGGCAATCCAAGACATTCAAGAGGAATTGTCAAAATGTGGTAAATGTTTTATAGCATTTGTCCAAAGATTAAATCCAATAATGGATGAATTGGTTAATGAACAACTTAAAGCACAAGAGAAATGCAGTATAAATTCAAGCCAGGTGATGTAATTGAGACTACTATTAAGAATAGAGGCTTTGAGAGAGCTACTGTAGTAGGTGTGTTTAAGCAAACTAAAGGCAAGAACAAAGGCAAGATGCTGTATAAACTAAAGATAATATGTGGTACAGCTACTATGCCTATTGAAGCAGAATCAAATTATAAATTAGTAAAACAATGATAGAACTAAATAAGAAAACCCAGCAAGACTTTCTCAATAGAGAATGGATACAAAGACTCCTTGATGCAGGAGTAGATATGTCTGATGCTAAGTACATCATTGCTAAGGATAAACTCTCCATGTATGATGATGAACCAGATCTTACGGATTATATCTGGTATAAAGAATCTACAGCTGAAGTGTATGATGTATGTCCAACCTACACAGTGTCAGAACTACTCTATAAGCTCCATGAGTGGATTTATCCTATTATAAAAGAGGTTAATTGTATAGCTACTTTAAAATTTATTAAGGCAGGCAATACATATTCAGCTGCTTATGAACTGAGAAATGAGGACAAAGAAAAACTAAAGATATTAAAAATATATGACTATGATTGGTTCTATTTGTTTGCTAAATCTGAATATCCAATAGAATCTCTTGCATCTCTCTTAATACAATGTCATAAGAAAGATATTGGTTTGAAAACAAAAGATACAGGTAATATAAGTGACAAATAATTATGAAGACAGTTACATTGCAAATAAAGATGAATGTCCCTAACAATTATCCTTTGAATGACAGGGATGACATTCAGCAGTTACTACTTGACTTTCCCAATAAGACAGTATTTATAGATGGTAAAGTAGTATGATTAAATACGGAGACCTGGTTCAATACATCAAGGAGAATCATATTAATTGGAATACTGACCTCTTTGATGTATTGAGAGGGTTTTTTGAGTCCTATAATAATAAGTATTCTCCACCACCTACACCCTCTAACACTCCCATTCAGCAAGAAATCTTCTTTCCTTTAGAAGAGTTTAAGGAGCCTGATGATGGAGAATATACTAATCAAGATCTATTAAATTTATTTAGTACATAATATGATACACTACAATAAAACCAATTCAGAGTTAGTAGCTCATTGTTTCTTTGCTCATGGAAAGGTAGAACTTAATAACTATGATAAGTACTTCCAGAAGAAAGATGAGGAGCATATAATAGATACCATTGAAATGAATGCTGACTATTAAAGGCGCTACTATGATAGACGAGAAAGTATTAATTGCCGAGATTGAAAGGCGATATAAGGAGATGATAGGTATGGATGTGATTAAAACATAGAGCGTATGAAGTCTATTAAGGAAAAAGCTGAAGAACGAGCACCTTACACTAAAGAAGATTCTTGGGATAGAATCAAGGCGGCTATAAACGCGCAGACATCCTTTGAGGCAGGTGCTAACTACGTGCTTGATGAGATTGCCGATGTGATAAACCAACCAATGAATGATTACTTAATATTGAATGAATTGAAAAAAGTGATTTTACAACTAAAAAAATAAGGCTATGAAAAAGATTATCCTATTAGCACTTACAGCCTTGATGATGGTTGGGTGTGGCGAACATCGAGGAACGCAAGAAACATTGGCAATCACAGGTTATTCTGACGTAGAAATAGATTCTTGTTAATATATTATTGGATATAATGTTCTTGCTCACAAAGGTAACTGCCGTTTCTGTAAAGAGCGTAGGAAAAAGGAATTAGAAGATTTGGTAATTAAATTAAAGGAGAAATAACTATGACACAAGAAGAAAAAGCAAGATCCTATGACGAGGTTATAGAAAAACTACGTGACTTTTACAGAGATTATGATACAGTTTCTTGTCTAATTGATGTAAAAGAAGAACTTGAAAACATCTTCCCAGAACTCAAAGAGAGCGAGGATGAGAGGATAAGGGGAAAAATCATAGCCACTATTCATTTGTATTATGGTGAACCACTTGAAGATGAAGCAAAAGAAATGATTGCTTGGCTTGAAAAGCAAGGTGAGCAGAAGACTACCATAGAAATGAAAACTCCAGAGGAAAGTCTTGGTATTGACTCTGACACCTACAATAAGATTGTGGATGAATGTGTATATGGTGAGCAGAACCCTGCTGATGAGATTGAACCGAAGTTTAAGGCTGGAGATAGAGTTATAGGCATTGTTTCTTGTATGCAATACTACATTACAGAGATATGTGATGGCTATTATAATACTGAATCAGGATGTACTATAATGTTTTATGCTCAAGATAACTTTGAACTCTATAAACAGGAGCCTACAGATGCCGACTTAAAGGACATTGTAGACAAGGAGGCCAATTCCATCTGGAAAGAAATCAACACAGGTGGCACTCATTCAGTCATTGACTCTTTTAACCAGTTCTATGGAATCTGTATGCAAGTAGCAGAAGCGGTTGTGGACTATCAGAAGCCTACTGAATGGATTCAAGAACTTGAATCTAAACTTTCTAATGCTACTCCAGAACAACTTGCAGAATGGAAAGAGAAGTATTTCAAAGTAGAGCCTGCTTGGAGTGAAGAGGATGAAGATATGCGCTATAAAGCAATGGCAGTCTTAAACAGATTGTGTTCTGAAGGCAAAGAATATGTATGGTCTATTGAAACTCTTAAGAAATTATTCTATTGGCTCAAATCCCTCAAAGACAGATACACTTGGAAGCCGAGTAATGAGCAGATGGCAATTTTATGGGATGCTATAGGGAATTTAAAGCACGACAACTATAAATTTGTTTGTGTAATAAACGAACTTTACAATGACTTAAAGAAACTAACTGAATAAAGCTATGAACGAATTTAAATTTAGAGACTTCAAGAAACTGGACTATCCAGATGGTATGCCTATGAACCTTGTGCTTGCAGACATGATGTACAAGGGGATGATTGATACCAACTTTATCATGTCCTGCTATACGGGTGCTATAGAGCGTGAGAGACACTTGAATGCCACGAAGTTTGAAGAGGCTTGTGTGAACCTTACACAAATGCTTGGCAAGGCTTTCAATGGCAAGGAGAAGGAAGAAGCTGTAAAGAGAGCTATACATACATTCAACCTTACGAAGACACTTGTGCCACATGTACATGATTCTCAATACAACTATACTGAGGAAGATGAAACAAAGTGGGATGAGTTTTGTAAGACAATTTATGGGACTAACTTGAAAAAGTAATAGCCACATAGAGGATAACTTGTTAATTACTCTTCCTTTGTACTTCCTCTTAGCCTAGATGAGAGAGGGAGGTAGGAAGTTGAGGAGGTTAATAATTATAATAAGGAGAGATTAGGAAAATAATTAAAGATAATAATATATAGCATGAAGATGCTACCTTTGTATTTGTTTTAGATTATTAAATGTTTCATAGTGAAATTCATACGCTGAATGTGAAATCTAAATTTTTCTATACAGTCTAATCTGAGAAGACCCAGACTGTACATGGGAGAGGTGTTGCCACACCATTTGGAAGTAAATAAGAGATTCAATCGGGTATTAATAATTTCTTGTTTACAATTAGGGTTCAAATCCCTAACTCCCCCAAAGTTAATACAGCGGTATTAATTGTGTACTTTTTATTTTAAGGTTATTCATATAGTGTTAGTTTTAGTAGTAATATTTAAGATTAGATTTTTTTGTTTAGGTTTTTAGTTATCTGTTTCATCTGTCTGAGAGAGATGGATGAAACTTTTTGTTTAGAACTCTTTTTATTAACTTTTTAAATAATAAACAATTATGCGTAGAACAAGAAATCAGCAAGTTGAGAGAAATGACAATCATCGTTGGACAGCTACAGAGGATGCTTGCCTGTTGAGGCATGTAAAAGCACGCCCCCAGAATCTCCACTATTGCTTCCTAATGGTTGCAGAAGAAATTGGACGTACTGATAAAGCTGTAGCAGCTCATTGGTATTCTGTACTCTCTAAGAAGCCTGAGGCAATGTGCTTCTTTACTGCATCACCACATCATGTTAGCAGAAACAGAAAGAATGGCATGGGTGTAGAATCTAATGGTAGTATCTGGAGAAGGCTCAAGGCTGTTATTAGAGGTTTAGTATAACTCTAAATTATTGATTGTATGTTGTATGATAGTGATATAAGCAATCTCCTGTCTCAATGGCAGGAGACTGCTAACAGACCATTCTTTCCCTCTCCCTATAAAGATGCAGTAAGGGATTGTATCTATGATCTCAAGTGTCTTGTAGATAAAAGCTTTGAAGAAGAAGCTCTTGCCAATGAAGCATTTGAGCAACAGCTAAAGAAGGATGAGGAATGTTGGATTGAGTATTTAAATAATAATAGATCATGACACGTGATGAAATATACACCCAATGTGTAGATAAGATTTCCAAGACGAATTGTTTGTTAATGGAGTTACCCACAGGATATGGTAAGAGTCGTTTATCAATATTACTGATAAATCACTTGCTTAATACCTATTATAAGGACTATAAAGCAAGTCAAGTTATTAATATATTGATTCTTGTAGCCAAGAGAGTCCATAAGCAGACATGGAAAGAAGAGATTGAGAAGTGGGGAGGTATTAGCCATCCTAACCCAAATATCAAAATCAATATTTATATGGAATGCTATGAGTCTTTGAAGAACCATTGTAGTGAAAGGTGGGAAATCTGTTTAATGGATGAATTCCATCATGTGGGTTCTGAAATAAGGTTAGACTTCCTTAAGACAATGGCTTTTGGTCATATTATAGGACTCTCTGCCACTATTCCTAAGAAGCTTAAGCAACTCTTCAAATACAGATATCACTCTGAGGTGGTTTCTTGTGACATTGTAGAGGCTATTGAGGATGATATTTTGCCTGAGCCACAGATTCTCTTATTCCCTTTAATGTTGGATAATAGACAGCCTACTGAAACATGGGAGGTTAATGCTAGGGAGAAAGGTCCTATTGAGTATGGTAAGATTACAGACATCTGGAAATACAAGAAAAATAAGGTTCATGCTATTCTCTCATGTACTCAGAAGCAGAAATGTATAGAGTATGATAAGCTTATTGCTTGGGAGAAGAATAAATACATGCAGACAAGAAATCCTGGATTAGAGAGATCTTGGTTATTCCATGCAGGTAAGAGGCTTGAATTCCTTGCTAATTGTAAGAATCAGATAGTCTATGATATTCTTCAAAAGCTTGATAAGGAACGTACTATTACTTTCTGTAAGACCATTGAGCAGTCTGAGGTATTAGGTAAGAACTGCATACACTCTCAGAATAAGAAGTCTGACAGCATCTATGAGAGATTCAATAAGAAGAGAATTAATCATATTACTACTGTAAATATTCTTAATGAGAATGCTAATCTTGTAGATTGTAAGTATGCTATCTTTGCTAATCTTAGTAGTTCTTCTATTGTTATGCCGCAGAGATTGGGTAGGTCACTAAGGCATAAATCTCCCATTATCATCATGCCTTATTATCAGGGAACCAGGGAAGAAGAGATTGTCAAGGACTACATTAAAGATTTCAATAGGGACTATATTAAAGTGATTCACTCAATTCAAGAAATTTAATTATGGTACTGAAAGATTTGAAAAAGGGAGATAAGCTCTATGCTGTCTATAATATGGAAGGTTTTTTATTCTGCGATACTATCTATGAGTGTATAGTAAAGAAAGTTATTACTAAGGACTTTGTTACTAAGATTTTCTTAGAGAATAACAGTAAATGTAGTGGCACAAGAGCTGTAGGATATTATCTAGGTGATTGTGCTCTCAGCGGGTCTTACTTCTTTACAACGACTGATTTTAGATTAAAAGATGTTTGTAAAAGAGACCTAAGAGCAGATGCATATTGTGAGATTATAAGATCTAGAAACAAATTAATGCAATTAATAAAAGAAGGAAAATAATATGTTAAAAGTAAGTTTTAAAAAAGACTATAAGTATGTGCAAAGAGACGATAGAGTAACAACTGTAGATTTGATAGGAGAAGTCAAAGTACCAAAATATTTTTGGACTACTATCCCACCTGAAATCTTTCAATGGATGGAAGCTGCGGAGTTAGGTGGTCCATTAGACAGAATTCCTCTAAAAGTAAAAGGTAAAGCTACTAGGCATCCTGAAGATACAGATAATGCTATACTTGCTGAGAGAATAGCAGAGGCTAGGGCAAAGATTAAGATTTACAAGTTTATGTGGCAATTAACGGGAAAACTTGTGTATCACCACTTAAAGAGTATTGTGGGTAATATGGACGAATACCCTAAACCTTCACTCTACACAGATGATAGTCTCTGGGCTGCTCGTTGTAAATATAGGGATCTTACAATTAAAGAGTCTCAGCATCTTGGAAAGTTATTGGAAGAAGCGTAAAACCAGCAGATATATAGAGTTAGGTATTTAATAGAGTATGAAGATAACAATTGATGATAAAGTGTGTCTCAAGCATAAAATGACTCTAAATGAAGTTCTTATAGCTTTGGCTGTGAGAACTGAAAAGTTAGAGGATAATCTTGAGAATATGGTAAAACGAGAGATTCTGGTAGAAGATAATACATTCTACCAGGTCACTCAACATTGGTCTGATGTGCTTGATGAGATTCTGTGTGACTCTTCCCAAGGTAATAAGCGTTCTGATAATGAGCTAATAGAATTGGCTTTAAAGGTAATGGAATGCTTTCCCAAACAGAAGATGAGGGATAAGTTTGGAAGAGAGACTCCTTACTATTACAGATGCAATAAGAGTGAGGTATCAAAGGCTTTAAAAAGATTCTTTACTCAGTTTGGAGACTATCCTGATGATGATATAGTAAATGCTACTAAGCGTTATGTAGCCAGTTTTAAAGGTAATTATGCTGGTATGAGATTAGCAAAGTATTTCATCATGAAGAATCCAGTCAAGCAAGATGCAGAGGGTAGGGGATATGTAGAGCAGATCTCAGATCTTTTGACTTTCTTAGAAAATAAGGAGAATGAAGAGGTAGTGGAGGTTAATACTGATAGTTGGACAAGTAAATTAATATAGTACATCATGCTCAAAGTAAGTTTTTAAGAATGATTGACTATTAGAAGAAGCATGAGTAAATTTGAGGAAGTTCAAGCTGAGAATGAACTTAGGAGGGAAAGAGTACTTCAAGGTAAATATAACTGTATTCCATTTCCTTTTGAGAGGTTTAGAAAGGTTTATCCTGGCGTAGAGCAGGGTAAATACATTATAATTACAGCAAACCAGAAGGTAAAAGCTTAGTGGTTCTCTTAGGTTTTTGTTAAAATGGAAGTTTAGTTTTAAATTTGCAGTAACAAATTTATAGTTAAATGGAAAGGATAACACAAGACTTTAAAGTATCTGGTATTTATTGTATCGAAAACATTGTTAATCACAAAACTTACATTGGTAGTTCAAAAAACATTTACCAAAGGTTGCTTAAACACTTTGCCTTATTAAGGCATAACAAACATGAAAATGCACATCTTCAATCTGCTTGGAATAAGTACGGAGAGAATTCATTTCAATGGTTTGTTATTGAGTATTGTGATACTAAGTGTCTTACACAAAAAGAACAGGAAAGTATTGATTTGTTTGGAGGAGAGTATAATATTACACGGAAAGTAGAAAGAAATATTCTCTCTAAGGAATCAAGAATAAAGCAAGGTAACACAAGAAGAAAACTTCATAAAGAAGGTAAACTAGAGTGGAACTTTAATCCTGTAACTTTGTATGTGTATGATTTAGACGGAAATCTTTTATTTTCCAATCCTTTGGGAGTAAAGGATACGGCAGATAAATTAGGTATTTCTGCGTCCAGTATATGCAGAGTTACTAATGGCACCTATCAACAATGTAAAGGTTATAGATTTTCATATAAAGAGGAACAACTTCCTCCAATAGAAGTCTTTAGCAAGAAACAATATACTAAATATGAAAACTACAAGCACTGCCGTGCAGTAGAGTAATCTATTGTATTATAACACCTGAATATCCTCGAAGCCTAAAGCATTAAATTGTATGGTAACTTGAGGAGGCATAGGCTATGCTATAAGCATAGATTCAGCCCTAGAGACTAGATGCAGGTGCATCCTACCAGTAAGGGAGGATGAAGACATAGTCCAGACCACAAACAGCCCGATAGTATGGTAGCTTAAGCTCCCTAGCTTGACAAATGGTACTGGCAGGGAAACCTGTAGTGGTAAGAGGAAAATCAAAGTTAGCTGACTATATTTTCATTTATGATCCTCTTTTCTACATAATGACTCATCCAGAGTTAAAAGTAAAAGTAATCTATTTTTCTTTGGAAATGAGTGCAAAAGAGAAATATAATGAGTTTCTTTGTCATCTATTATCAAGGTTGGATAAAATTCATATTGATACCAGAAGATTAAGAAGTGTTGATAGACCATGTGATCCTCATATATTTGAATTACTAAAATCTGAGAGGTATCAAAAGTATATTCAAGCTTATGAAAACATGGTTATTTTCAACGATACTGATAAAAATCCAACTGGTATTAGGAAATTCTATCGTACTTATGCTCTTGAACATGGGCATTATAACTATACAACTATCCAGCAAATGAATGAAATAACTGGAGAATTGGAAGATAAAAGAATGATAGACCCTATTAATCCTTATACCCAAGATGATCCAGATGAATATAGAATTATTATTCTTGATAATGCAGCTAATATAGAGCCAGAGAAGGGATATGAGAAGAAACAGTTAGCTATTGAGAAGGTATCAAAGGATGGTATTCAAGCAAAAAAGCAGCTGAATTACATCTTTGTTTTAATTCAACATCAGGCTCAAAGTCAAGAGGGCATAGAGAATATCAAAATGGGGAGAATGAGACCGACAGCTGATGGTTTAGGTGATGCCAAGACTACTTCTAGAGATTTAAATTGTCTTATGGGTCTTTATAATCCTGCCAAATTTCTTGAAGAAATGAATCAAAAGACATATAAGGACTATGATATATCTCGTTTGAAAAATTATTGTAGGTTTCTTGAAATCATTGATGACAGAGATTATGGTGCTGGAGGTTGTTATGTGGGTTTATTTTTTGATGGAGCCATTTCTACCTTTAAGGAGTTGCCCTTACCCAATGATAAAGAAGCCCTAGAAAGATTCTATAAGTATGCTGAACATCTCGATGCAAGAGAAGAACAGCAGGAGTTGGAGCTAACTAATCCTAAGTAAATCCTTTTGTATTTTAGAGAGTAATTTTTAGCTAAGATGTTTCCTCATTTGTAGGGAATATCTTTGCAGTTGATAACCAATTTTTAAAAGAGTAGAAGAAAAATGAGTAACATTGTGTTGCCTACAGAACGTAGGAAAGCAACAGACTACAATCCAAGGTTGATGGTCTTATTTGGTAAGCCTAAATGTGGTAAATCCACCCTAATGGCCTCTTTGGACAATAATCTTATCATTGACCTTGAAGATGGTTACAGATCTTTAGATGTAATGTGTGTTCAAGCGAGAAATGCTAGTGACATTTTTAACATTAAAGCAGCCATTGAGCAGAAAAACAAAGAGAATGGTGATAAGCCCTTCTATCGCTTTATTACCATTGATAATGCCACCAGACTTGAGGAAATGTGTCTGGTCTATGCAGCAGCTTTGTATAGAAAGACCTCTATGGGTGCAACTTGGGGTTATAAGAAAGATGCTATTGGTAATTTCATCTTTGATGCAAAGGGCAATAAGGTAATAGACCCTAAAGCAGATGTAAGACAGCTTCCAAATGGTGCAGGCTATTTGTACATGAGGAATGCTTTAAAAGAGATGATTGGTATGTTTAGACCTCTTTGTGACACTCTCATTCTTGTATGTCATGTGAAGGATAAGCAAATCAAGAAAAATGATGAAGAGACCACAGAGATGATGGTTGACCTTGCAGGAAAGACTGGTGATATTATTTGTGGTGAAGCAGATGCTATTGGCTATGTGTCAAGACAAGGCAATAAGACCCTCCTGACTTTTAAGGGTGGTGATAGCATTAATAGGGGTTCTAGGCCACTTCATTTGAGAGAGAAAGTCTTTGAGGTTGCAGAGTCTGATGAACAAGGCAATCTTAGTGTGGATATGTCTCAGATATTCTTGGATAATAAAGAAGAAACAGCTGCAAAGGCAGCATAAAGAAATAACATTAACAATTAAAATCAAAAAACATTTATGGAAAAAAGAATTAAGTATCAGCAGTTTCAGCAGGTGAAGAGTGCTGCTAAGATGATTGACCCACTTAAGAGAAAGATTGCTCCTCTAAAGAAGAAGGTAGAAGCATTGGTTACAGAGATTAAGGGCTATCAGACTCAGATTGATGCTCTTGAGGCAGGTATTGTACAGGTTATTGGTTTCCATGTAGATGACTTGGTTAAGAAGGTTATTGAGCCTACAGGTAAGGAGATTAATGGCAAGCCCGTTATGGTGACTAAGTATATTCCTACCGGTATTGTAATTTATGATGAGCAGCACAAGGAATTTGTAGTTAATACTACTGATGAGGATACTATTCCTCAGGCTACAGTAGAAGCTCCCACTGAAGTAGAGGCAGAGACATCAGAGGTAAATGATGCAAGTTTCCTCGATGCATAAAGTAAACAAAGTGTATAATCAATTAATATTGTAACAACAGTTATGAAGAAATCTTTTAAAAGAGCATTTAGTTTTCTTGCAATTGGCAAGACACATGAATCTAAGGAGACTCAGGAGTTTAAGCGTTATGTGGGCTTGGCAAGTAGTTATGTGTTAGCAGTTAATCCTACCAAGAAGGAACTTGATGAACTCCGTGGCTTTGAGTCTCAGAGTGAGCCTGAGTATATCAAAGATGGTGAGAATGGCAAGGAAGCTCATATTAACTTCCTAGTAAAGACTGATCCAGAAGCTAATAATGGTATTGAGATCATCAATCAGCTGATGTTTACTCTCCGTCCTACCCCTGCTTATAACAAGGATGAGTCTAAGGTACAGGTTATTGATCAGTATGGTAATGTCACATGGGCTAATACAGAGGATGCTAAAGCAGGCAAGAAGCTGCTTTCTGCCAATGGTTCAGAATTAAAGATTGATGCTAAATATCGTATGGCTTGTGTAGGAGAAGCTGATTTGGTAGGATTCCTTAAGAAGTATCTTGGTGTTGCCGATGCATTTAATTATGTCAATGGCTCTTGGATTCTCAAGGATAATGCTGCTGAGTGCATCTTTGCTCTGGAGCATATTAAAGACTATTTCAAGGGTGATTTCAAGGAATTGAAGGAAGCTCTGGCTCTTCAGCCTAACAACAAGATAAAGCTGCTCTATGGTGTGCGTACTACTGATGATGGTAAGCAGTATCAGACTGTTGCTAGTCGTGAGGACTTGATTCTTCACAATAGTGCAGGTAGTCTTGCTGTTACAAAAGTAGCTTCTCGTTTGGCTGAGATGAAGAACAATGGTAGCTTTGCCAATACTGATTTCAGGGTGCAAGAGCTTGCAGAATATGATGTCCAGCCTACTAATTTGGAGCAGCCTGCCTCAGATAACAAAGGCTCAGAGGATACATCAGACCAGATGCCTTGGGATTAATTTTTTGTTCGTAACCTGGAGGGGGAGTTAAATGGCATCTGGCCTCCCCTTCCATTTTTTCCTTCTAACCCTTTCTAATTGATGGTCTTATGATAATAGGCAAAACAGCATCCAGCATCTCCAAAACTGAGATATTCACCAAATACTCAGAGATTCAAGTCTTGACAACAGCATTTCCTGAGATAACAGAGATTCCATGTAGAATCAGTTCTCCATTTAGAGTAGATAACAATCCTTCTTTCAGTATCTATTTGAACAATGACAACCATATCATGTTTAAGGATTTTGGTGATGCCGACTGTAGAGGTTCCTTGTTGGACTTACTTTGTAAGAAATGGAATTGTTCCTTTAATCAGGTCTTTGATAAGATAATTGAGCTAATGCAAGGACAAAGTGGCAATGATGTTGATATTAAGCCAAAGCAAATTAAGACTCTTACAAGAAAGGAATCATCAGAACTAACAAAGATTCAGGTAGCTGTAAGACCTTGGAGAGATTATGATATTGAATACTGGAAGAGCTATGGAATAGAGAAACCGTGGTTGGAATATATGAATGTCAGACCTATATCTCATAAGATCATTACTAAGAAGGATAAAGAAACAGGTAAAATACAAAAGTACATTTTTCCGGCAGACCGATATGCTTATGTTTTTTGGGAAAAAAAAGATGGAAATTTATCTTTAAAAATTTATATGCCTTTTAATACAAAAGGATTTAAATGGTGTTCTTGTATGGATAAGAGCGTATGGAGTCTTTGGACAAAAATACCAAAAAATGGAGACAATCTTATCATAGGTTCTTCTGTTAAAGATTGTATGAATATTAGCTGTAATTTTCATATTCCAGCAATATGTATGCAAGGTGAGGGATATGAACCAAAACCTCAAATAATAGAGGAATTGAAAAGTAGATACCAAAATATTATTGTATTTTACGATAATGACTTCTCTAATAGTGGAAATCCTGGAAGAATAGATAGCATAAAGCTGGCTAGTAAGTTTAACCTTAAAAGGATAGAAATACCAGCTGAGTATGAAGCTAAAGACCCGTCTGATTTATTTAAAAAATACGGCAAAGAGAAATATATGGAAATTATGTCTAATATTTTAAAACCTGTTTTATGGAAGAACAATGGAAACCTATAGAGGGACATCCTTATTACGAAGTTAGTAATAAAGGACAAGTTAGAAGCTATAAACATAAAAATAAAAAGGAACCAGATACTACACCTCATTTAATACATCCACGAGTAAATAGAGGCGGTTACCTTTATTTAGATCTTCGTAATCCAACAAAAAAGCACAATTCTGTAACAGTACATAGGCTTGTTGCAAAAGCATTTTTACCTAATCCAAATAATTTACCATGCATAAACCATAAAGATGAAAACAAAACAAATAATTGTGTTGAGAATCTTGAATGGTGTACTCAGCAGTATAATATCAACTATGGAACAGGTACTCAAAAACGTTCAACATCTTTAAAAAATCATCCGCTTTTGAGTAAACCTGTCTATCAGTTCGATTTTTATGGTCGTTTTATAAAAAAGTATGTATCAGGTGCTGAAGCGGCGAGGCAAAATGGGATGAAATTATCTACCCTACAGAAAGCTGCTACTCATTGTAATATGTACGCTGGCAGTTGGCTATGGAGTTATGAAAAAGATTATAGCTTTGAAAAGGAAATCAACACTATAGGTAGAATTTATTATCTTAGACATTTTCAGCCTGTTCTACAATATAGTAAGGAAGGCAACTATATTGCTTCTTATATTGGCATGAATGAAGTTGCAAGATGCCTAAATCATCCTAAGTTTACAATGTCTAATATGATACAGGCACTAAAAAGAAAAAATAGTACTTGTTATGGTTATCATTGGGAACTTGGGTATCCAACATTTACTGAGTATCTCACTCAATTAGATGTTAATTCAAACAATTAGAAAAACTATTTCATTAATTTAAAACGTTTTATATTATGATTGAAAGAGAAATTTTGATTATGAACACTAAAGACCAGGGTAAGTACCGTGTAGTAACTGATGCATCTACTCTGGATGAGTTGAAGGGAATACTCCAGCGTAATGAGGGTGTATATAAGAAGGTAGGAGCTTCTTGGGTGCAGAATGACCGTCCTATTGCTCTTAATGGTGTAGGATTCACAGAAGGTATTACCAAGGCTGAGTATAGAGATGGTAGTGCCCTTATTCCTGAGACTGTTCCTTTTAAGGGAGGTATGGCATCTCCTGTGTTCCTCTTGACTAATACTCAGAAGCAGATTTCTTCAGGTGCTGCTCCAAAGTATGACCGCAAGGAGTTGTATGCTAGAATTAAGTCCTATGGCCTTGAGGAGACTGTAAAAACTAAGTTTGGCAAGAACTTTACTATGGTTTCCAGTGCAGACCTTGCAGCTCTTATTAGTAAAGTTGTAGTTGGTGAGAATAATGAGCAGCTGAATGCTGTCCGTGAGGAAGTTGCTAATATTGGTAAGGAAGAGAAGGAAGAGAATAATCTTCCTGAGGTAAAGACAGCTCCTCATGCTGCTACTGTAGATTGGTTCTATGATGGCATTAAGAATATGATTGGTGAGAATCTGCTTTGGCCTGAGGATGTAGTAGTATTGGCTGATCTTACCAAGGAACTTGCACAGCGTCTTATGGAAGCAAAGCCCAAGATAACTGATGAGGACTTGGAGAACATGGTATACAGCATCCGCTGATTACTCTCATAACTGTTTATAACTTAATGTTAATGGGCAGGGTATTAAGTTATCCTGCCCTATTTATTTTCACCTTATTATATATTATATGCAATATTCATTAAATGAGTTGCGCCAAAGAATATTTAGCAAGGTAAATGATGTTTATGAGGTGTTCCAAAATTACTTTGGCGAAGAGTTTACTGACTTGCAGAATATTCCCACAGATGAGGATCTTCTCTGTACTATGGAAGCATGGGATATAACTGAGAGTGAACATGAAGGAATTTATGAAGGAGATACTTATAACTGGGATCATGTAGTTAGTGATTATAGGACTCTAAAGCCTATAATTATTGTATGGTGGCCTGAGGTAACAGTAACTAATGAGAATAACAAGAGTGTAAGAATTAAAGACCTGTATGCCAAGATTGAGATTACTATGGAAGGAACAATCCCTATGGAGAATCATGGTTTTCAGCTTAATAGGACTACATTTACCAGAATGCAAGCTGCTTCTGGTTATATCCATTCACATCTTCCAACTCATTCTCATTGGGAATATGTTCCTGAATACAGTAATCCATGTTTAGGCAAGGGACCTATTAAGAATACTATTGTCTCCTTAAAGACAGATAGCAGTATTGAAATGTGGATGCTGTTCTGCAACGAGCTTGCACTATATGTTACAGTAGAGTCTTTAGCTGGTGGACCTTACATAAAGATGGAAAATATTGGAAAGACGTCTAAAAAAATAGGCTATGATGGTTTCGATATTGAGCCTTCCCTTCCAAGCAGACTGTATAACAATAATGAGGAGAAAGAAACACTTAGCAAAGACATAATGGAATTTACCAAGTATTATCTTAAGCATGGTCATTTCATCTTAGGCTATACTGAAAGCAGGTTCTGCACAGCAATGTCTTACTATGACTATATGGTTGATATTAGTGCTTCTTTTATAGAATGGTTTAATCTTTATAGGAAAGCCAGTGATGTATCTCGTCTTTTTAGTAATGACATCCTCATAGAAACATGTATTAGAGAAGGTGAATTCTATAATGCTCAGAAAATCTCAAGAAGCAATATGGATAGGTATAATGGCCAATATGTTCTGGAGTTTAAAGGAGAAAGAAAGAATCTTCTCATTGAGGATAGCAATAATGATGATGAAGAGCAGAATGTTTCATTGGTTCTGAATCATAAATTAGCCATGTTTATTCTTTGCAGCATACTTAGAATTATTAATTATCGTTTTACAAATGGAAATACAGAGCAACAAGGAAGCACAGAATCTTCCTCAACTAATCAAACAGCCTACTACATATAAGCTGAATATACCTAAGAAAGTAGAAGAGAAAATCAGGTATCTTTGCAGAAAATTCCCCTCTTTAGAGTGGTCTGGTATATTGTTCACTACCCATGAGGGTCATTTTGAGGATGGCAGTCTTACTATCACTTGCCATGATATATATCCAATGGATTTAGGGAGTGCAACCTTTACATCATTCAAAATGGATGCAAGTGTCGCAAGCTATGTTGCTGAAAATATGGAGCTTTTTGATTGTGATATGCAGTTAGTGCATTAAATTGTGAGTGCACTTTAAACTGGGTGAATTGCTGGAAACTCCTTGACAAGGGACAATCAGCAGCCAAGCCAAAGACTTAAAAATCTTTGGAAGGTTCAACGACTAACACTTGAAACTACCTTATAGTAGAATATAATAGTGACACGAGTGCCCAGCCCTATAACTATGTTGTAGGTGATGATATAGTCTGACCTTGTTTATATTTGTCATAAGAAGGATGATTGATTTTTGCCAGAAACCTATCATGCTTTCTTTTATAATAAAATGGAAGGTACTGATAACATTGATAAAATCTATAAGTATCTTTCTTGTTTGCAAAAGCTAAATTTGGAATAGAGTCATGCTGATAAATGTGGCTTGTATCAATATTGAGATGATTACATATTCCTTCAAGAAATGGACGTGTACCTCTAATATTGATGTACAGAGAATTGTCATTACATAAAACATTACGACTATTCTTTCTTGGTTTTGTTTCTATATGAACAGAACCATCGCCATCAAAATAACCAATAATAAAAGCATCTCTAAATCCAATTGGAATATTTTCAATAATGTTTCCCATAGTTAGACTTTTATTGAAAGTTATTCCATATTTCATTATGTCTCTTACAATTTGAGGATTACTCATTGTTAATCTTACATGATGAATCATTTTAGAACTATCAAATCCAGAAGGTCTTTTTATATCCTGAAGTTTATGAGAATTGCCTATCTCCGATTTGATAAATTCGAGTATTGCTTTATCTTCATACTTTATAGTAATAGTTAAAGTTATAGTTGGTCCCTTTTTAGCAGGAACCAATGCTCCATCCGCTGCTATAAATCCAAGTATGTAAGCCTTAGCATAAGTATCAATAGTTTCAAAATAGTGAATATTTCCAGGATTAGGTAGAAACTTATACCCTTGAAGCCGCAAGTATCCTTCTATAGTGGGATATTTTATATTTAAAATAGTAGATATCTTTTTAGGAGATTCTCCTTTTGCAAGTAATTGTTGTATTTGAATCTTAATTTCATCGGTGATTATAATTTTTGGATGCCCGTGAATGTCACCGAGTTTATTAATTAACAGCCTTCTAACATTTTGAGAGTCTTTTCTTATATCATCCGATTGAAGAAGTCTGGCTATTTCTGCATAGGATTTACCTTGGTTGTACCATTCTATAATGGTATCTACTTGACTTTGATACTTAAATTTACTCATATTAAAAATAATTTCATTTTGATGTTACAAAAATAACATAACAAAATGAGAACATTTTCATTCTAAAATGTACGCTTATGCAAACTAAAGGTTTTATTAAGAACAAGAAATACAGGATAAAGAGCCTGTATGGTAACATTATGTCACATAATCAAATGCCCGCATTTTTCTCAGGACAAGACCTAGCAACTCTTAGAGAGGAAGGTAATGATAGAAACTGTTTTGTAAGTCTTATTGTCAACAATGAGGGTACTTACCAAGCAGCTGTTACCAGAAAGATGCAGAAGAAAACAGAGGTAGTGACTAAATCATTAGGAACATCTTATGAGTTCTTTGGTGATGGGCCTATTATTACTGAAGAAGATCCAATGTCAGAGGTTACTCAAGTAATAGATAGGGAGGTTATTGAGTATTTCATGCTGGATATTCACAAAGAAGAAGTAGATAATCCTCTTAGTTATCTGGATGCAAGGTTTGATGAGATTGAGTCTCAAAAGAAAAAAGGTATTACTGTTGAGACCCCTTGGCAATCTACAGAGAAGATTCCTGCACCCAAATGGGATAAAGACGGCTCTTTGGTAAAGAGTCTTCCAAGTGACTTACATGATAATGATGATTTCTCATTTAGGGATTGGTTAAACTACAAAGGTGAGAAAGAAACAAAGACTATTAAAGAGCCTACTTTATTCAGTGAAGAGGTAATGGATGAATTGGTTGATACTTCCAAATGGGAGCCAGATCCAGAGATTATCCACCATTTAGTATGTCAGTTGGTTACTTGTTCTCTTATAATTAACAAGGATATTGACCTTAAGCAGTGGGTTGTCCGTCACATGGAGAAGAAGTATGATGAGATATTTGGAGCTGTTAATGAAGAGTTTTCTTCTTGGGTAGATTGCTATGTAGAATTCATCCTCAGTCATTACAATGATCCTCATATACCAGAAGACATTTATTTAGACTGGGATTTACTTCAAAGTAAGATTGCTACTGCCATTGCTGATGAGCTTGGAGAATATCCTAGCAATAATTACCTTGAGGCATACAATGAAGCTTTAACTCGTTATATTTATGAATGACAATTTAGATGATTGGCTTAACTCTTTAGGTATTGAGCCTACACCTACTCAACCTGCTAGAATACAACAACCTTCTCAGCCTTCTGAGCAATTACATTTCCACATGCCTAATGGTGAAGTGATTGATGTGCCTATTATTCATGAGGAAAATTCTTCTGATGAGCCTGAGGAAGTAGAACCTCAACCAGAACCAATTTCACCTTCAGACACTGAGTTAGAGGAGATTCTTTCCAACAATGGTTTTGGAGAACCTCTTCAAGAACCTGAGGAAATACATGAGGGTAGTGATGATGAAGGTGTTGTAGCACAGAGACAAAGTGCTGATGACTATGAAATTAGTGAACAGGCAACAGAGGCAATGAGTAGGCTTAGGGAAACTATAGATGAAATTCTCCAATCTTCTGGAGATGCTAATTGGCAAGAAGCTGTAGATTCTGGAGGTATTGTACCTGTTGCAGAAGAATTTGAAGAAGCCCCTCTGCCAGTAGAATCAAATGATAGTTCTAATGAGCCTCTATTACCTCCTAACTCTCCTACTCTGCTTATGGATGATTCTACCTCAAGATTCTCAGGAATGGAGTGGTTCAATGAAATTCAAAGCAAGAAAATTACTATAGCAGGTATGGGCGGAATTGGTTCATGGTGTGCTCTCCAGATAGGAAGAATGAAACCTTCTGCATTGTATCTCTATGATGATGATAATGTTGAGACAGCTAATATGTCTGGGCAGTTCTATAGAAGAAGTGATGTTGGCAAACGTAAGGTTGATGCTGTGGCTAATATACTTGGTGATTATACCAGTACCTATTCTGTCTTTTCCTTTGCTAGAAGATATAGTAATGCAGAAAGATCTACAGACATTATGATATGTGGCTTTGACAACATGGCAGCAAGAAAGACTTTCTTTTATTCTTGGAGAATACATTTGGAGGAATTACCAGAAGATATGAGGAAAGAATGCCTATTCATTGATGGTAGGCTTAGTGTGGATACTTTACAGGTATTCTGCATTACAGGAGATGATACCTATAACCTCAATAGATATAGTCAGGAATTCCTCTTCTCGGATGAAGAAGCTGATGAAACCGTGTGTTCCATGAAACAAACCACCTATTTGGCTTGTATGATTGGTTCTATTATGACTAATCTCTTTGTCAATTTCTGTGCTAATTTGTGTGGTCCTGCTATTCCCTATGACTTGCCATTCTTTACTGAGTATGATGCACAAAACATGATTTTCAAAACTGAGAACTGATGGCAGATACAATAAGAGATGTAATAGAGTTAGTGTATTTTTGTGGTTACCGTCATGAAAGAGTTGTAGATTGGAGAAGAAGGGGTGAGAGGACAATACATACTAATTATAATAGGAAATATATAGAGATTCCAATTGATACCACCATCTTTGAGATTCCTGTATTTGCCTTTAAACCTTTCTGTCAAATGGTAAGTTCTAATGACTGGATAAATAAATCCATGATGGTAGCTGAACTCTGTACTGAAGATAAAGTATGTAAATACAAGTCTATAGATGCTATCATGAAGAGTGTACTTACGGAGGGATTTAGAAATCAACTTACAAAGATTGAGGTACAGCAAGATAATCAAAGTGTTATTTATTATGCTACTGATGGTATGGTGCTTGATAAAGACTTTATCCCCATAATGATGTGCTCTTGGATATTTAAAAAGGTTTTTGCACGTGGGAGAGCGCACTTTAGGCTAGAAAGACCCCTGCTTAGAATATCTCCAAGAGTATTCCTTATGAAGAGCAATCCAATGGAGAAGTACCTTTCCAATAGAATCACCTTTGCTTGTCTTGAAGCACTAGTAACAGCTCCTTATATTAGCTCTGGTGATATGATAGAAAGACCAACTACAAATCATGGCTATGTTAAGATAGAAATTGACAATTGCCCATTCTTCATCAGAGAAGCTGCTGAACCCTCAGTAGAAACAACCAATGATGTATTATTACAGACAGTAGTAGACCACATAGATGAACTAATACAATGACTATACAGGAATATTTTGGAGATTGGTCTGATGTTATAGACCTTAAGGAGGCTGATAGAATCATGAAAAGACTGTCAGCCTCTAATCATGTTATATGCCCACAGCCTAAAGACATCTTCAAATCTTTCCATTTATGTTCTCTTCATTCTCTAAGATGTGTTATCATAGGAATGGATCCATTTCCAGATTTATACAAGGGAAAACCCAGAGCTACTGGTCTTGCTTTTGCCAATGCTTCTAATACTCCAGACAACTGTCTATCACCATCCTTGGAAGTTCTAAGGGAGTCTGTTATAGACTATACAGTTCCACATAGAATAGTTAACTTTGACCCAAGTTTGGAGAAGTGGGAAGAACAAGGAGTGTTGTTACTAAACTCAGCACTTTCTTGTGAAGTTGGAAAAATAGGTTCACATACACTACTATGGAGACCTTTTATTACCTCCTTCCTCACTAATCTATCAAAGTGTTCTACAGGTATTGTCTATGTTCTTATGGGAAGTCAGGCTCAAAGCTTGGAGCCTTACATCAATAAGCATTTTAACTATGTTATAAGATGCAGGCATCCTTCCTACTATGCAAGAACTAAGACTAAAATGCCTAAGGATATTTGGCAGAGTATTAATGAACTTCTCATTAGTCAAAATGGCTATGGGATAGAATGGTATCAAGAAAATTAATTTTTAAAACTTAAAGCAAATGGCAAAAGAGACAAAGTATTTTATGACTGGCACTGATGAAGAGGTGCTGATGGGTGATGTTATTGAGGTTACTATGGAGAAGGAACTCAAGGGTGATAGAAAGATAACTAGGAAGATGGAGTTTGAGCTTAATGAGGATACTCTTGAGGATGCTCTTGAAATGGGTATTATTGAAGAGAAAGAAGAGGATAATCTGATTGAGTTCCAACAAGATGATGTTCAAGAAGAAGAGGAGTGGGAAGATGCAGTTAATGAAGACTTGGATAACCATGAGGATAGAATCGTTGAACTTGAGGACTTGGTAACTGCTTTTCAGAAAAAGGTGGAAGCTTTGGAGAAGATAATTACTTCACTGCAAAACAGCACCAAGAAAGAAACTGCTTCATCTAAGAAGAAATGAGTGAAAGAATACAAAATGTAGACCATCACATAGAAATTGAATACAAAGGAAGAAAGTTCCGTAGTAATCTTGAAGCAGAAACAGCTAAAACGTTGGATGGCTTGGGCCTTTCCTATGAATATGAAAGCAGAAAGATTGTTCTTCAAGAAGGTTTCAGGTGTCCTTACCAGAAAGACAAAGTGAGAGACCTGACTTATACCGTAGATTTCATCATAGGTCCCATCATGCTTGAGTGCAAGGGCTTTGAGACTCCTGAGTGGAAGATAAAGAAGAAACTATTGTTTAAATGGTTCATGGATAATGAGCCAGATACTATCTTTTATCAGATACATGATAGCAGGAAGGAGTTGCTAAAGGCTCTTGACCCTCACTGGCAGTATTTAGGCTATTGCATTCAAGTTACATCAAAAGGAACTAAAAAGAATCCTCCTGAGACAAATCTTTTTGACTCAGTGGCTCAGGCAATGGAAGAACTTAACCTTAAGAATAAGGCTACTGGACCTATACTTAGAAGTCTAATGGGTAAAAAAGATTTTGTTTATGGGTATAAATGGGAATTATTAAAAATTAAACTATAAAAAATTAAAAAACAATTAATTATGGAAAGTAGATTTAGTAAGTACAAGAGTGAGGGAAGTGCAATGTCAAATCAGATTGCAAATATCAATAATTATATTGATTGGAATTTTGATTCTGGTCTTAATATAATTGAAAAGGAAATCAACTCTTTGAGGGAGCTTAATGCAAGAGATGGTGAGCGTCCTATGTTTAAAAAGAAGGAAAAGCAGCTTATTGCTCTGGGTGAAATGATTGAGCAGCTATATGAGACTTACCATTACAATAAGGACAATAAAGAGAATTAATGGAAATTCAGAGAGAATTAAGTCAGATTAGCTGGTTAGTAGATGAGCCTACTTATCGTGCGGATCCTGCTCTTAGTTATTCCACACTTGCTAAGTATGAAAGAGAAGGTTATGATAAGTTAGACACACTATTTGACCATATAAGTACTCCCTCACTTACTGAAGGCTCTATGGTAGATTGCCTGATTACTGGTTCTGTAGAAGAGTTTGAAGAGCAATTCTATGTAGCAGATTTTCCTTCAGTAGGAGATAAGGAGAAGCAAGTAGTTGACTATCTATTCCTTAACTATGGTGGGCAATATGCCACATTAGAGTCTATTCCATCAACCTACATTTTAGAAGCTGCAAATACTTACGAATTTCAGAAAAACTGGAAAGATGAGACTAGGGTTAAAGTTCTGACTGAGAGATGTTCTGTCTATTATAGTTTGAAAATTCAGGCTGGAAATAAAACCATTGTGTCCTTGGATACAATGTATAAAGTACAAGCTATGGTTAGAGCTTTAAAGGAATCTCCATCTACTTGTGGGTATTTTGCTGAGAATGATGAGATGTCCCCTATTAGGCGCTATTATCAGCTTAAATTTAAGGCAAAATTTGATAATGTCAACTACAGATGTATGATGGATGAATGCATTGTAAACTATGAAACAAAGGAAATTTACCCAATAGATCTTAAGACAAGTGGTAAGAAGGAATGGCACTTTGAAGATAGTTTTATGCAATGGGAATACATGGTCCAGGCGCGCCTCTATGCAGCTATATTGAAAGCTAATCTTGAGAAAGACCCATACTTTAAAGATTTCACAATGAAGAATTACCGTTTCATTGTAGTCAATAAAGATTCTTTAACTCCTCTCGTATGGGAATTCCCTCTCACTTATTCTGTAGGCGATCTGGTGAATGAGAAAGGTGATGTGTTTAGGCATCCCTTTGAGATTGGCAAGGAGCTTCAAGGGTATCTTGACTGTAAGCCACCAGTGCCTAATGGTATCAACCAGCATGGAGTAAATATTATCAACTGCTTAAAGAAACTGTAGTGGTTAAAGGTATAGTGAAATATTTTTCAATCACTAAGAGTGTTCCCAAGGAAATGAGAACTGCTCATCAGAAGGAGCTGGAAGGTATATTTCAGAGACTTTGTGAAGAGGCTATTACTGATGACCATAGAGCTAAAGTAAATGTGCATACTACACAGAAAGGCATGAGATATACTTTCACAGTATCCTTTGGTGTGAGTAGAAGGGATTGGGAGAAAGTCAAGGTAATAATTGACAATCTTGCAAATGTCTCAATGTGGTATATACTTGCCAAGACATTGCAGAAAAAAGCTGATATAATATTTAAGAACTCTAAGGAGAAATATTTAAGAGACCATGACATGAGGGCTAAGAATCATATTACTGTCAAACCAAAAGAACATATAAGGCTATGCTAAAGTATGTAGGTCATGATATTGTATTTCAAGAAATACCAGATGAGACAAGTCTTGCTATCTGGATTAGTGGTTGTACTATCAGATGTCCTGGTTGTAATCAAAGGTATCTATGGGAAGACAAGGGAGAAATTCTTGATGTGGAGACTCTATGTGGCTTATTAAACCAGAATCAAGGTATTACCGCATTGCTATTACTTGGAGGAGAACACAATATAGATACTCTCACAGAACTCCTCATGTATGCCCATAAGAGAGTCAAGACAGCTTGGTATTGTGGTTTAGATAGAGTACCTAAAGACAAGAATGGTATTATTCAGTATCTCGATTATATTAAGTTGGGACATTTTGACATTGAACTTGGAGGATTAAACTCTCCCACTACCAACCAAAGACTCTACAAAATAGAGCATCAAGGCAATGGAGATTATTACCAAGCAGATATAACTAGCAAGTTTTGGAAGCATGAAGATCCCTCAAGTAAGAGATGAGACTGGTTGTTGTGGATGCCTATTTATAGTAGTTGTATTTTGGTTAACAGCCATAGCAGCTATAGGTGGTTATAAGATATTTATGTGGATTTATAATTTATAAAAAGTAATGAAAAGAACAGTAAAAGTATTAAAGCACAGTAGTATTGCTGATATAGTAATTAATGAAAAAGGTGATTGCTATGATTTGGTAGCAGTAGAAGACTGCGTAATAAAGCCAAATAAGGCACACTTAATATCATTAGGTGTCTCTATGAAGCTTCCTTCAGGATGTATTGCTAAGATATATGATAGAAGTAGCAATCCTTGTAAGAGAAACTTCTACCTGGCTAATAGCGTAGGATACATTGATAATAGCTATAGTGGTAAAGAGGATGTATGGAAATTTCAAGCAGCAGCTCTTAGATCCTCTCATTATGAAGCAGCAAAAATAAATAAAGGAGATAGAATATGCCAATTTGAGATTTGTCTTAGTCAGAAAGCTACAGTTTGGCAGAAAATCAAATGGCTATTTACTAGTGGCTATAAATTTGAGTATGTAGATTCCTTAGAAGGTCCTAACAGAGACGGGTTTGGAAGTACTGGTAAATAATATATCTCTTTCTATCGTATTAATAATAAAAACTATGAAAACAAAAAACAGTAAATCTCTTCTCTCATTTTCATTTAGTCAAGGTTTTACAAGTCCTAATATCCCCATTACTACTTTCCGTCAAGGAGATAAGGAATTGAATTTTATCATAGATACTGGTTCTGATGATAATGTCATAAATAGAAATGCATTAAAGGAAATACAGTATGAAATGGTAGACCACGATGGTACTTTGGCTGGTGTTGGAGGAGTGTTTAAAGTAGAAGCCTGTAGCATATCTTTCCAATATGGAGAAGATGATTTTACAGCAAAGTTTCTTATAGCAGACCATTTACAGCAGGCTTTTGATAATATTAGAAAAGCACATGCCATTCCCCTGCATGGAATGCTTGGCTCCAATTTCCTGAAGGAAAACAATATTGTATTAGACTTCAACAACATGATAGCTTATAACAAGGATTCATGATTTATTTTGTTACACTTCAACGGCAATTATTTGAGAGTGACCTCTATAGCCTTATGACTGTAGAGGAATCTCTCAATGAAATTTCTTCTTGGGGAGTAATTCAGCTAGACTCAGAGACTACAGGCAGAGACCCGCATCTTTGTAACTTTCTATGTGTACAATTTGGTAATGACAAGGCAGACAAGAGAATTGTGGTTGATTGTACTACTGTTGATATTTATTTGTACAAAGATTTATTAGAATCCAAGCTTTGCATTCTTCAAAATGGTAAGTTTGACCTTCAATTCTTTTTCAATTATGGTATCATCATAAGAAAGGTGTATGATGTAATGATTGTAGAGCAGCTTCTACATCTTGGATGGCCATCAGGACAAATATCCTATGCACTCAATGCTATTGCTAAGAGAAGACTTAACATAGATATTGATAAGACAGTCAGAGGTGAGATTATTTGGAGAGGTCTGGATACTCAAGTCATACAGTATGCTGCTGGAGATGTTACATACTTAGAAAAAATCATGTGGTCTCAAGTAGAAGACTTGAAAAAGCAAGACCTCATGAAGGCTGCAAGGATAGAATGTGACTTTGTGCCTGCTATTTCCTATCTTGAATGGTGTGGTATTCATCTTGACCAGGAGAAATGGAAAGCCAAGATGAAGTCAGACTTAGAAAGGTTAAATCAAGCTGAAAAGCTGCTTAATGACTTTGTAGTCAGTAGAGAGGATTTAAAGCAGTATGTATATATTGACACTCAAGGTGATCTCTTCAGCGGATTTGACTTGACTCCCAAAGTAAATATTAACTGGTCAAGCTCTCAACAGGTTGTAAAGATAGCAAAGATTCTTGGTTTTAACACTACCACAAAAGACAAAAAGACTGGTGAAGACAAGGATTCTGTCCTTGAGAAGTTGTTAAAGCCACAAAAGGGTATTTGTGATGAGTTCTTAAAACTGTATTTTGACTATCAAGAACATTTCAAGACTGTTTCCTCATTTGGACAAGGCCACTTAAATGCCATTAATCCTAAGACTGATAGGATTCATACTAACTATAAACAGCTTGGTGCTGCATCTGGTAGAATGTCTTGTGGTTCCCAACAATCAAATACTGATTTAGCCAAACTTAATCAAGTTCCTCAAAAGGATTGTACTTATCCTAATATGCAACAACTTCCAGCAGATGATGCCACTAGAGGAGCTTTTACAGCTCCAGAGGGTTATGAGTGGTGTAGTTGTGACTATAGTGCTTTAGAGTCACGCCTTGGAGCAGACATTTATAATGAGAAGTCTATGCTTGATGAGTTTCTGCATGGTTCTGGTGATATGCATTCTCTATGTGCCTATATGGTATACAAGGATGAAATTCCTCGTGATACTCCTATTAAAGAAATTAAGAAGAAGTATTCTCATCTCAGAAAAGCTGTGAAGCCTATTGAGTTTTCTCAGCAGTTTGGAGGATCAGAATTTGCCATTCAGGGAGCTATGGGATGTACCATCGAAGAAGCAAGAGCCTTTAAAGAGGCTTATGATTCAGGTTTTCCTGGTATTACAGATTTCAAAAGGAAAGGTTCAGAATTTGTCAGGAAAAATGGATATATTCTCATGTGTAAATATAGTGGCCATAAGATGTATTGGTGGGATCATGAAGAATGGCTGGAAAGGCAACAATCATTTACTCAGGAGTTTTGGGAACAGTATAGACTCAAACATAAAGGAACTAATGATGCTATAGCACAAGAAGTATCTATGCACTTTAAAGCAGCTTCTAAATGGGATAGAATGGCCTTGAATGCCCCTACTCAAGGTTCAGGCATAGTCATCTTGAAAATAGCCATGACTAATTTCTTTAACTGGATTGTGGAGCAAGGATTGTTTGGTAAAGTAGAACTATCTGCATTAGTTCATGATGAAGCTAACATTATTTATCCAAAAGAATTACATGATATAGTTCCAGCTAAACTCAAGGAATGTATGGAGAATGCAGCAGCTCTTGTGTGTACTAAATTAGCTATTCCCGCAGAGGCAGAAATTTCGGATCATTGGGTCCATTAAACTATTATTACTATGGAATTAATAAGAACACTTAGGGAAAAATCCCAAACAAGAAGACAAGAAGAAATACATCATCAGGCAGAGGAAACAATAACTCTGTCTGACTTTGATAACTCTCTTTATATTGCTTATGCAGGTACTCCACTGGTTCCTATCAAGGAAGAATGGACTTCTAAGGAGATTATGGAGGAACTTGATAAACTACGTCAGAATTATATTAACTCCAAAATAAAAGCACTATGCTAATAGAAGTAAAAGTTAAGGTAGCCAGAATTATTGATGGCAAGACCAGAAAGAGAACAGAAACTTATATAGTTCCTGATTGTGAGTTATTTGTCAATGCAGAACACTTAGTTATGAATCACCTCTCAGAAGAGCAGAATAGTGGTCTGATTGATAACTATGAGATTCAGTCTCTTAGGATTTCTCTTATTAAAGAGGTATGTGACCAATGGTTAGAAGATTATACTATTGGTGGAGACCCAGCATTTATTGCTACTCTTAAAGAGGTATTCCATACAGATGATGGCACTGAGAAGACTATGAAGTATAAGGTTCTTCTTTGGGCTAGCAGTCATTCTCATGCCCTTCAGAGAGTACAAGAACTTGCAAGACAAGGCTATGACATGCAAATTGAAGGCATTAAGCAGGTTGACTATGAATATCTAACAGTACAAGAAGATGGAGAGACAGATTAAAGTAGCTTCTGATGGCAAATTGGTAGAGGAAGAAATTAACGGTGATAACATGAGGATGACTTCTAAGGCAGATCCTGATAACAACCAAGTGGACAATCCCCTTCACTACCAGTCTTATGTTAAAGAACTTAATGTAGACGCAATTACTTGTATGAGAGCTGCCTTTGGTGATGATGCAGTACAAAATTTTTGTATTTGCAATGCTCTGAAATATCTGTACCGTCATCAATCTAAGGGTGGCAAGACGGACATACTTAAGTGTAAATGGTATATTGATAAATATCTTGAGTTGGGGGGATGTGAGTGATGGTACTGAATGAAACAGGTATTTTAAGACGGTTTAATCTGGTTATATATCCCATTGATTTTGTAGTAGCAATTGGGGATGTTGAGACAGATGTAAATAACTACTTTGCTCCAAATGATGAAAACGCAAATTGGTTAATAGCTCCTGGAAAAGGAGTACCTGGAAGTACATATCTTGTGCATACAGAAGATAAGCAGCTTTGCGTAATGGTGTGGATTCGCAGCTTAGATGACTGTAGAGGTTCTGTTTTTGCTCATGAATGTGGTCATGCTGCTCTAGAGATATTTAGGTATGTTGGAGCTAAAGCAGATTTTGATAATCAAGAGCCTTACTGTTATTTATTAGGTAATCTATTCAGACTACTTAACGGTGCTTTCTATGAGCTAAGAGATTATAAACCAAAGAATAAATCCAAAAAGAAATAACAATGTATAATAACTATGACTACCCGTATGGTGCTGATGGTCCTAACTCCCCATGGAATCAGCCAGAGGTTCCTGAGAAAGAGTTTGATGTGACTTGTAGCCAAAGTCTAAGCAGAACTGTTACAGTGTGGACAAATAATTATATTCCTGGAGCATCTGGAGTGGATTATGAACCCAATGATGAGGGTGGCTATGATGCTTGTGGCTGGCACGATGAAGATGATACTTCTAATACTGACTGGGGTCAAGCTTATGATGAAAGTGGCTATTGTACTCCACTGCAATTGATTCAAATGCTTAGAGAATATCTTGGAAAAGACTTGGATAGAGTTGACATTATTGCTGAAGAGACTAACCAAGATAAGAAATTTCTTGAGAGAAAGCTAAAGCATCTTATTGAGGAGTGTGATTGCTGGACAGATGATGAAACAGAGTATATAGTAGAGAATTAGCATTAATAGTAAACAGTTATGGGTTCAAATAATGTATGTGATATTTCAGTAGGAGGACTTGAATATGTCTATACTACTGCTACTGGTAGGCTTTATTATCCCAAGCCAAGTAAGATGGCTCCTGCAAGAATCAAACGCATAGATGCTGAAGCTAAAGGATTAACTCCTTCTGCCAGTTATAGGAGAATGTTTAAAACCGCATAATTAATATAAGGAATGACAACAATACTAACTATCATTGGTGGAATTATAACAGCTCTGATGCTGATCATTGGTTTTGCGTGTGTAATATTTGTGTTCCACTACTTGTCTTGGTTTCACTGGCATAAGTGTCAGTACTGTAACCATAATATGGTATATAAAGGCTTTAAGGAGGATGATTCTGATGGGCATTATTTATTCTATTGTCCTAAATGTGGTGCGTGGGATCAAATATCAAGGCATGAGTTCTTGAGAGATGAAAATGAGAGTAATCATGATTTATAAATACTAGTATGACTATTTCAGAAGAAGAGGTTTATAAGGACTATTTACGCTTTATCAGACATGAAGCTATGAGAGCTAATTGTAAGCAGTGGGAAATCTTGAAGATAATCAGGGATAACAACAAAGAGAGTTAAATTCAATTGCTATGAAAACAGAAGAGTTGATAAACAAATAGTGTTTTAATATGGAAAAGTTAGTAATACTTGATTTTGAAACAGGCTCAGTAGATATATATTCTATAGAGTATGACAATGAGCCTGATATGGATGAACTCCTTGATAAGCTTGGGCATAATGCTAATGATTGTCAGTGGATGTTTACTACAGGAGATATAACCTTTCATAAGGAGATGTTAAAATAATAGTTATGAATACTAAACAGGAAAACCTTATACTTGAACTAGTATCTTTTTGGAATGGAAAAAGACTTCCTGAATGGTTTGGGCTTGATCCAAAAAACATGACAAAGGAGCAAAAAATAGAGTATGATAAAACTCAAGAGGCATTAAAAGAGTTTGATAAACAATGGAAATTAAAATATGAAACTAGTAGAAAGTAAAGCAGAGTATATCCCTCAGGAAGAAGGTCTTGAGGGTATATACAAAAGCATTGAATTGGCAGGTAGAACTGCTTATCATAGCTTAGACAAGATTACTCCAGACTCTGCAAAAGACTTTGTAGATAGAATGATTAAGTCTAAGCATGGGGCAGCTCTAGAGCATGGTACTGTATATTTAAAGGTGCCTTGCGATGTTTGGAGGAAGGATGAGCACGAATGGGTGTATATGTTTCCAGAAGAACTTCCTTGGGTATCTTTAGACTGTGATGGAAAGCATTGGTATATTACTACAAACTTTAGGCATATTTTAGAGGGTAATGTTGGAATAAAAACAATGAATGAATATCTTTGCTCTTCTACAGAATTTCATGAGAAAAGATATACTATGAGGTTTACTTGTGACAGAGGTGTATCCCATCAACTTGTTAGAGAAAGACTTATGTCATTTCTACAAGAATCTCAAAGATATTGTTCCTATATAAAAGAAAAGTTTGGAGCATCTGTTACATTTATTCAACCAGATTGGATAAAAACTTCTGACCAAAAAGAATTCGAGGAGGATATTAAAGCTGTGGAAAAACTATATTTCAAGTGGCTCAACAAAGGATATAAGGCAGAAGAAGCAAGGTATTTCCTTATTAATGGTACTAAAACTGAGATTGTAATAACAGCTTTTGCTTCTGACTGGAGATACATGTTAGATTTACGTTATTTTGAAAAGACAGGCAAAGTTTCTCCAGATATGAAAGACCTCATGCAGAAAGCTCAAAAGGTTATGCAAGAAGCAGGTATATGGGAAGATATTATGAGATACCCATCAAGATTTGAGTAGTATGACAGCAAGAGATCTGATTAAAGCCATTCAAGACTTAGGAGAGGAAAACCTGGATAAAGATATAATAATATTTGATGATCCCAGTTACTATACTCCTTATAAAGTAGAGATTCTAAAACATTGGGGACAATTAAGTGGTAAAATAATGATTGACTAACAAGCAAAAGCTATGAAAGAAGTTAAAATTGAAAAGACTTCCTACGATATTAAGTGGGAAGCAATAGATGGTACCCAATTCTCAAGTGAGGAGGAGTGCAAGAAGTATGAACAGTCAGCAGTAATGGTCTTATGGGCTAGATTCCTAAAGCTTGTAGTAGCCAAGGAATGTGAATATAGCTTCTTTAAAGTAGGCTGTGAGGATAATTCTGTATATGCTATTAAGATGGAAGCTCCAGAGGATATAAATACAGTCATGCAGTTGTATCTGTTAGATAATCCCTGGTTAACCACTTGTGAAAATGGTGAAAAATATAAAAACGAAGCCTTTGAGGTTATAAATAAAGCCTATAAAGATAAGGACATCCTCTTTGTTGGTGAGACCTGTGATGAAGATATTTTCATCATTGGTAATAGGAATGATATGGTTGAAAATTTGACAAGTATTGATAAGAAGGATAAGAAAGATGCATAGATGTACTAGTTGTGGCTATTGTAGAAAGCTTAAAGACGGTAGTCATTATTGTGATGATTTGGATTGTGAGGTAGATCCCTATGATGTACCTATATGTTCAGAAGATAATTATAACAGTTAAAGTATATGATTAGAGATAAATGGATTGTGGGGGTTAGGAATAAGCTTGTTAACCTCTATGGAGAATGTGATTCATGTGCAGCTATTGAAGGTGCTTGTATGACAGAAGCAGAAAGAGAAGCCCTCAAGAAGATGCTCAGAAAGGCTGTAGAGTGGATTGATAAAAGAATTAAATAAAAATTAGCTATGGCTAACATTGCAAGTGTGACTTATGCCATTGAAGGTTCTGAAAAGACCTTGAAGAAGATTGAAGAGGCCATTAATAAGGCTGTAAATGCTAAGGATGACAAGAGGTATGAAGAATATCTTGCCTGTTTAAATCTTGGCTTTACTGAAGAAGAGCTTAATAACAAGAGACTTGGAGGTATAATAGAAGAAGAAGTTGAAATTCAAGAAGGTGTTCTTCATTTCTGGGCTGAAGAAAGATGGGGTGTGCAAGACTTTGATGAACTATTGATGCAGAAGTTTCCTGATATTAAAGTTTATTGGATAGTAGAAGAATCTGGCTGTGAGGTATATTGTACCAATGACAAGGAAGGAAAGTATTTCTCTGACAGGTATTTTGTAGATACTGCACAAGATAACATCTATAACTCTGAGTACTTCAAGACAGAGGAATCTATGTATGGATGGTTGGATAAGATAACCAATGGCAGAGTCAAGTCTAAGGAAGATGTGGAGAAGTTTAATTCTGACTATGAAGACTCTGGAACTGACGATGAAAACTTTATTTATATACATGAATTTGAAATTGTAGACTGAACTTTAAGAGGGAATGGCTTATTGCTATTCCCTTTCTTTTGAAAATTTTACAAGTATCCTAAGTGTAACTAAGATGTGTAGTAATGTACTCATATAGTAGAAGAATAAGCATTAAATTTGTCCACAAATTCAAATAACAGTAATTATATGGGATGCGTAAACACAAGTAGTAGAGAGTTTAAAAATTTAGCAGCTAAGAACAATGTAGATGCTAATACTCTTGAGCTGATTACTCACAAATACTGGCTAGAAAGGGGTTCTGAAGACCTTTTCCCTACTGATGTGTACATACAAGCACAGTTAGGAAAGACTCCCTATCCTGAATCAAATAAAGAAGTGAGAGACCTTTGGGAATCTAAGTATAGCACTCCTCAGTCCTATGACTCTATACAGGAATTTCAAGAGGCTATGAGAGAGACTAGCGCCTTCTTTCCACAGGATGCTCTTGTTCATTATAAAGATTCTAAGGGAAAGAATGTACTAGCAGTTAGGAAACCTGTCAAAGACATTAATCTTTCTATTAATGACTACTTTAATAGTGATCTGTATACAAGGCAGGAAAGAGAAGATTATGATTTTATAACAAGGCAAACTATCTCTAATTTAGAAAAAAATGGTAACTTTGCAGTAGCAAATAAAATAAAGGAACAGTATGAAGCTGACAGGAGAACAGAAGAAAATAAGTCCTTCCCAAAAATTCTGGGAAGCACAGGAAGAGAAAAAGAAGCAAATAGAACTCTGGCAACAGCAGCCACTCTCTCAAGAGGAGTTCGACGCAATGATGGAAAACAGAGAAGCTTTTCAAAAGAAAAATTCTTAGCCCATCTTGAGGTTACAGCTTTACAACAAGGCACTTGGATTGACAACATTAGCACTATAGCACCTTATAAATATAAAAAGCGTGGTGGTCAAGAAAATGAAATCTATATGTCCAAGGATGGAAAGAACCTTATAAAGCTGAATAGATTCACCCTATTGGATGATGAACATGGCATTGAAGAATTCATTGACAGAATAAATTCTCATAATGAATTTGAACAACCTGCTAATTATTCTGTTCTAGGTTTTGCTGAAGACTCTGAAGGTAATGTATGTATTGTTATGCAGCAGCCCATTATCAGAGGTACTGAAGCCACACAAAAGGAGATTGGTCATTATCTTACTGGGTTAGGATATAAGCAAAAGACAACTTCTGATGGAAGACAAGGCTGGACTAATGGCGTCTATGAAATTTGGGACGCTGATTCATCTAATGTATTAAAGGATGGTAGAGGTAATCTATATTTCATTGATGCTGTTATTAACAATATTGATAGAGTCAATCGTTACAAGCAAATAGCAGAAGAAGATAATACTACCTTTAGCCGCTTTAATTTTGAAAAGCCCATAAAGCTAAAGGAAAAAGGTATCAATGCTGATCTCAGAGCCATTGAAGCTAATGAGTGGAATCTCCCTGAGAATATTCAGAAGACTGTTGCTGAGAAGCTAAAGAAATATATGAAAGATAAGGAAGGGGAACTTCAAGAGATTGATACAACTCCTTACTTTGGTGAAAAAGGCAGAACCAATGCTAAGGATATTCTGACCTATATTAGCAATAACTCTACTGATGCAGATATTAGAGCTTTGGCTTCCTATGTACTAAAGAATATTGGCAATAATGAAGATGTCCATGTGAATCTGAATAATAAGATTAGCAGTGGGTCTAGAGGTAAGTACTACACTTCATCTCATTCTGTTTCTATCAGTAGGGCAGCTATTAATGGTGTAGATGCCAATGCTGCTACTAATAACATGGAGCAGACTATCATTCACGAGATTGCACATGCCATCACAGTTAGAGCCATTGAGACGAGTCCTGAAGTAAGAAAGGAATTGTTGCAACTCTATAAGGACTATAAGCAGTTAGAGAAGCAGTATGGTATCAATACTGGCTATGCTGCTAAGAATCCTAAAGAGTTTCTTGCAGAGTTCTTAGGTAGAAAAGCTTTCCGTGAAGCTCTGATGGCACTGCCCACCAATGGTAGAGCACAAAAAGGTAAGAAGCTAACCTTTGGACAGAAGATGCTTAACTGGATTAAGAAGGTCCTGCACATTGGCAATAGGAGCACATTCTTTGACAGGGCTGATGAAGTCATTCAAAGAGTACTTGACCAGGCCAATGCCCAAGAATTCTTCTATACTGATGAGATGGAAGCTGCTAATGAGGATAGAAGCCCACAGCCTTTTACCTTCAATGATGGTACAACTATCACAGCTCCATTTAAGCCTAACATGCAGCAGGCTGAAGCACTCAATATTATGAATGACTTTATTCATAGTAGTGAGACTACCATGACTCTCTCAGGATATGCTGGTACTGGCAAGACTTCATTAATGGAGATTATAGCCCAGAAAATGCGCAGAGAGCATAAACCTGTAGTCTTTAGTGCTACAACCAATAAGGCTGCTGCTGTCTTGAAGTCTAGAGTCTCTAAGGCTGGTTTTGATGCACAAACACTAAATAAGGTATTTGGCATTAATGTTGAGGTGGATTCTTCCAAGGCTTATAATGCAAGGAATCTTGTTACGGCTTTAAGAGATGCTAACATCATGCCTGGTACTACAGTGGTTATTGATGAAGCTTCTATGATTAATGAGGAGAACTACAGAATCCTCAATAGAATAGCCCGTGAGAACGGTCTGAAGATTATCTATGTAGGTGATAGAGCTCAGTTGGCTCCTGTCAATGAGAGTAAAGTATCTATAGTATTCCGCAATACTGAGGGTAGAGTGGTTGAACTTACTCAGGTAGAGCGCACTGATGATAATGCTATTCTTAAAGAGGCTACCAATATCCGTAATGGTTTACCTTTATCAGGTGAGTCTAGTTTCAACGAAAGAGGAGAAGGTGTAGGCTACCTAACTCCTAAAAGCCGTGAAGAGATTGGCAAGGTTATCAGACATTATATTCAAGGTCTAAATGATAATCCTAATTTCTTCCGCATCCTCGCTTACACCAACAAAAAGGTTACAGGCTATAATGACTATGTGAGAAGTATCCTAGGTTATACCGGTTATATCCCTCAAGTAGGAGAACCTTTAACTGGCTATGATAACTGGGGAAGAGACAGATACACTGGAACTTACAGATTTATTAATTCTGAAAGTTATAAGGTAACTCAAATAGGAAAACCTCAGAACACAAGTATCTCTGTAGATGGTGAAACCTATCAGATGCAGTATGTTCCTGTTACAGTAGAAAACAGCTTAGGAGAATCTGATACCTTTAATTATATGGATATTAGAGGCAATCAGGAAAATCTTAAAGTAGCAAAGATTTTAGCTCAAAAGAAAACTGAACTATGGGATAAATGGAGAAAAGCACTTGGCAGAGAAGCAAAAGCTGCTCTTATAGCACAGATTAACTCTATAGAACAGTTCTTATTTGTTAATGACCAGATTGAGGATGAAACAAAAAAATTGCCTGATGGAACCCATCCTTTATTACAAAAGAAGGTAGTTGACTTTGGTTATGCCTTGACTATTCATAAGTCTCAGGGTTCTACCTTTACTCATGTACTCATTGATGATATTGATATATCTACAGCAAAAGGAAAAGGCAATGATGCTGCTAGTGCCAATCAGTTATATAATGGTACAGATAACTGGTCTGCATCTATGGAATCCCTACAGAATACCTCAGATGACATTGACTTAGGTATTACTGAGTATGAAACACCATCTGTTACTCCTCAATCATCATCCACTCCTTCTAGTTCTGATATTGCTAATGTCCGTCAACAGTTGGAATATGTTGGTGTTTCAAGAGCTACTGACACAGTGACTATTATTTCTAATAATGTAAAGAAGGAAGGTAGTCCTTTGGGTACATTAGCACAAGCCAATTCAAATACAATAAATTCAGAGGAATCTCGTTCTAATAATGAGGCCCAAGTAATTTCAGCAACAATTGCGCCATATTTTAATACTTCCTATGAAGATTACATGGCAATGACTCCTGAGAAACAAAAGAAAATGAGAGAAGCCTTTGCAAATGCTGCTAGGAAAATAGCTAATGTATTAGGTATTACTCTTAATATGAAAGAGGCATCTTTCAATATAGGAGGATACCAATTTGAAGATGGAAGTTCTGTTATAGAACCGAGTTTTACTTTTAGATTTGGAAAAGATGCTACTCCTGAACAGGTAAGAATGTTTGCAGCCCTCATGGGAGATTTAGGATATGAACAACAAGAGGCTGTAGTTACTAGTTGGGATGTAGCAAATGAAGAAGAAAGGGATGGTGATAGACACTTTATTGAATTCAAAGAAGAGGAACTGCCACTACTTAAGCAGTTTGGGATTAAAAATTTTACCTTTGATAAAACAAGAGGTGTTTTGTCTGTCCTAAGTTTTGATGCTAAAGATGTAGAGAATTTTTATAAATTAGTAGAAACTATAAAACAAAAAGAGAATGGACTTGAAGAAACTCAAAGAAGAAACCCCAGAAGAGCGTCGTTTAAGACTTTCTATGATGAGAAAGAAGGAAGAAGAGCTTTGTACGAAGCTTGGGGTGCCAATGCCAAAGACAGAAGTGCCGAAGAAGGAAGATCCTCTGGAAGTGACAATCTCGTTCAAGAAGCACTAGAAAAACTTCAAAATAGAGAGTTGCCCATTGATGGAGAAACTTCTACTGAGCAGCCAAAGAAAATACCTTTAGCTAACTATGAATACATGATGGATTTCACAGAAGATACAACTGTGGATGCAGCATGGAAAGTACCTTTGTTGGAACAGCTGGATAAACAACTTGGACTTGTCATTGAGCAAGATAGCCAGTTGGAGAATCCTGACTATACTGAACAAAATGAAATTCTGGATAGAATGACAAGAATCCTTGAGTCTAAGTCTGAGGATGAATTGTTAGACTTGCAGAGTGAAGAACCTAAAACAAAAAAGACAGTGGAACAAAATCTCACAGAGTTTGAGAAAGTGACCCAACAGATTAATAGCCTGTCGGATAGTAACATTATCTCAGCCTCTGAGATAAGACATGTAGCTGAATTAGTAGTTAACTCCATTAGTGATACCATATCTATACTTCAAAAAGAAGAAGGTGCCGCTAAGGAGTTCTTCCCAAATATTGATATTAAGATTGATTTGAAAAATGCTTCTCGTAAAGAAATTGTAGAGGCTGTTGGTATTAATAACCTTATTCATAGAGCTAAGCAACAGTTTGATCCTGAGCAAAATGATTATGAGGACTTTGATACTATTGACCAAGCAGACCTTATTATTGATAACTGGGATGCTATTATAACTCTTGCCTCTGATACCTTTGCTATGACTGAGGGTTTTGGCATCATGCGTAACTATGACAAAGGAGGTTTTACTACTACTCAAGCATCTCCTATAGACTTCGATAATTTCAATGACTACGCCAATGACTCTGATGCTATGGCAGAAGAGCAAAAAGATGAACAAGAATATTGGCAGGTAGTGCAAAGAACTATTGACGTGCTAAACTCCATGTCTCAATTGGTAAGACTTGCTTTACATGAATGTTACGAAATAGATAAAGATGGTAACAAGGTTATGAGTAAATGGGGAATTGCTGAAAGAGTTAACCCCAGACCAGCTGTAAACAGTATCTTAAGATGGACTCAAGGTTCATTAACCTTAGAGGACATGATTAATAAGATGACTGCAAAGTCTACTCAGAATCCTTGGTTGAACCAGTTAATTGAAAGACTTTCAGATAAAAGTGGTAAAGAGGCTGATTTCCAAAGCCAGTTCTTTGGAGTATTCTCTAAGCATTTCCAGCCCTACTCTGTAGTTCTGCTTGAGGATGGTAAGTATCATAGCATTCCTGTAAATAACCACCCTGCCCTATCTGAGGCAATGCAGACTATCACTACTCAGTATAAGATTGGAGAGCATCCTCTATTCCCCAATAATGGTATAAATAGAAAACTCTTAGGCTCTGAAAATACCACAGATGCAAAATCTGATTTTAATCTTCATAAAGCCCTGACTTCCCTTAGAACTATTCAAGATAGAATTAATCATGGGGAACAGCTAGATAATAGTATGTCCAAAGAGGCTGCTGCCAATATTATGGGAGTATGTAAGATTATGGGGTATAATGTTACTGAAGACATGCTCTCTGATGTTATCAATGAGGAGAATCTGAAGAAAATGACTGATTCATTGGGATTCATTGTAAAGTCTTTAGATGCAGCCAAAGAAGAACAAATTAGAAATGCAGGTACTCCTAATGCCAAGGCATACAACCCATTTGCCTTTGGTACTGATAATGGTATTGCTGGAACATTAAGAAACTTCCTTACTCCTATTACAGATATTTTGGAAGATACTGCTGTTAGTGCTTTCTATGATTCTGGTAATATGTATCAATCCTATGTAACTCCAAGCTTTATGACTAAACTAATGAATAAGTTTAAACTAGAAGGCAAGAAGTTTGAGGACTTCATCATGGAAGAATATGGAGCTACTGAATGGTTTAAGTCTGGTAAGAATCAGTGGGATGTTTCTAGGGGCTGGAGAAATGAGTGGCTTAAGATGTTAGCTACCGATGAAAATGCTCGTAAAGTATTTGCCCATAAGGTAGAATTAAACTTCAATAAGCATAACTACATGCGTAACATGAGTGATGCTGAATACACTTTATCCCTTATCACAGAATACTTCGCCGAAACAGAGCAAAAGAAAGAAGCTTTAATTCCTGCTTGGTTTAGAGTACCCATCATGTCTAATAAGCCTTCGTCTGAATTCATTAAGTTCTATTCCTACAGAGGTGCTAACTATAAAGATGAAATCATCTATGGTCTGCATCAGATGTTCAATCAAGAACTTTCCAGAATCCAGACTGTCAATATGAGGAATCATTCCAAAGGTGATCCAGAGTTTATTGCTAACTTTGATACTAATGGTAAGAAGTTCAATTTCCTGCCTTTCCTCAACCAGTTCTTGGAAAAGGATAACACCTCTGAATTAGCAAAACTACTCCAAAAGAAGATTAATGGTTTAGAAACTCTTACTGCTGAGGAGGAAGCAAAACTCTCCACTCTAGTAGATCAAGCCATTAGACAGGATATGGAGAATAGAGTTGCCACAATCCTTAATCAATGGGAGAATAATGGTATCCTTGAAGCTGCTGCTAAGAGCATTAAAGGTGTTGGTACTGAGGAGGCTCAAGCTAGGGCTAATATTGAGAACTTCTTATGGAATGATAACTTCGCCTCTAAGAATATTCTTCAATTAACCATTACTGATATTGCATTTTATAAAGATGCAGAAGACCTTCAGAAGAGATTGGCACAAATCCATGCTCCTGGTATCAGAGGTAATATAGCTGCCACAGACTATGAAGGTAATAAAGTTACTGATGGTAAGTACCGCACTATTCTTATCCAAGGCTTACAAAAGTTCAAGACTGACTTGATTGTTAATATTGCTGAGGTATTTGACCGTAAGATAGCAGCTGCTCCTGAAAGCCAGAAAGCACAGCTTAGAGCACTCAAGGAAAGCTTGGTTGGTGAGAATGGTAGATACACCAAAATTGATGTAACTGATGGTCAGGCATACTCATCTCCTTCATCTTACAGAAAGAAAGCCTTTATATTTGGTAAGTGGTCTAGACATGCAGAGGAAGTCTATCAGAAACTGAAAAAAGGGGATTATAACTATACTGACTTAGAGATTGCTTTCCAGCCCTTAAAGCCATTTGTATATTCTCATCTTCAGAAGGATATGGGTGTAGATAAAGCTCCTATTCATCAGATGCCAGTACCTTTCCAGGCCAAGAACTCTGAGTACTTACTGATTATGGCTGATGCTCTGTTACAAGGGGAGCATACTTCAAGACCTAATCTTCTGAGGGCTATTTATAGAATAATGGAGGATAGTGAGAGGCTAAATCCTACTAAGGGTATTGATACTGTTCAGTTTGACTCTGCTATTAAGTCAGGTCTCCAAGCTCCTATTGACCTTAATCCTTTTGTGGACATGGTTGGTGGTGAGGAAGCTGCTTTTGAGTACATGAAGGAGATGATTTATAAGTTGGATGACCAAGGAAATCCATCCAATGAGTATAACACAAACACCTATGTACATGAGGGACTTTATGAGGACTACTGCCTACAGCAGGAGGTTCCTGAGCATTTCAAAAACCATTCTCAGGCTCATGGATCTCAGATAAGAATGATTACTTCTTCAGACCTTGACTTCTATAAGAATCCAAACGCTGACCACAATGATCCAGATAATCAGGTGTTCTATGAGTGGACTGAGCCAGATGGTACAAAGAAGAAGGTAAGGGCAGATGAGTTCAGACGTGAGTATGAGGAAACTATTGCCGCTAATATCCGCGAGAGTATTGATAACCTTTCTGAGGAATTACACATTAATAGTGAGGACAAGAAAGAAAGAAATATTGCCCTTTCAAAGATTCTGCAAAGAGAGATTCTGTCATCCCCTCGCTATGGTATTGACCTCATTCAAGCTTGTTCAGTAGACAAAGAAACTGGAGAGTTTAGAATTCCAAAGGGAGACCCCATTCAGGCTAAGAGAATTGAGCAGCTCATTAATTCTATCATTAAGAACCGTGTGAATAAACAGAAAATTGCTGGAGGGCCAATAGTTCAGGTTACTAACTTTGGTGCTTCACGTCAATTGCATATTAGGTTCAATGATAAGAATGGTGGATTACTGATGACCCGCGAGGAGTATGAGCAAAATCCACAAAAGAAGGAGTTGTCTCAGACTGATAAGTTCAATGCAAGATATGGCAAAAAAGCTGCTATGGGCAATATGACCTATGAAGAATATGTCAAGCAGAATCAAGCAGGTATTGCATATTTTGAGGTATTTATTCCCATATGGGCTAATGAAATCTTTGAGAAATTCTCTAATGAGGATGGTTCTATCAATATGGAGGCTATTGAAGCTACAGATCCAGAACTCTTGAAAATGATTTCCTATAGAATTCCTACGGAGGATAAATATTCTTGTGCTCCTATGAAAGCTGTTGGATTCATGCCAAGGGAAGCTGGTGATGCCATTATGTTCCCTTATGAGCTGACTGAGATTGATGACTCTGACTTTGATGTTGATAAGAGATATGTAATGAGAAAGGTTATTCCTATTATTAAGAAGCCTAAACACATCATCCGTAAAGACCTATTCAACATTGTAGAAGAGAGCTATAAAAAACAGCACAATAATCAGGAACTTCCTGCCAATGTAGCTAGTCAAATTGAGATATTCCTTGATTCTCCCGACACTATGAGGAATAAGGATGAGTTTACAAAGTGGCTCTACTCTCAGTACCAAAAGGTAGCCTATACTACAAAAGCTCCTACATCAGGAAAAGAATATAGAGATAATAAGATAGTAGATATGACTTGGGCTGTACTGACCAATGAAATGACTGCTGATAAGATTCTCAATCCTGGTGGTTTTGATGTATTCAAAAGGTCTGGTTACATGGTAGCTGCTTATAAGAATCCTGCAAATAACTACACATGGGAACAGCTTCAGCAAATGTCTATTGATGAGCTGAATAAATTGAGCTATACTGACAAAGACCTTACTTGGCTGGATACTCAGATTCAATTCTACAAACAAAATGCAGCTGCTGCTTCTCTGATTGGTGTATTTGCAGTAAACAAGGTAGCCCATGCTACCCTTGAAAGTAATGATTACTGGCTTGGTGTTAATGATCCTAGTGTGTGTGGCGAAAAGCCTTTTAAAATTGCAGGAACAACTTTTGGAGGGTTAAGAGATTCAGAAGGCAGGGCTTTAATGCTTGAAGATGAATTTAATGAAGCAAAGAAAACAGATTCAACATTAAAAGACTTGTCTTATGAAGCTTATATATTAGCTAATAAGGATGATAGATTTACTGGTAGAATGAAAGTAGACCCATCACATGATGCTGAAGGTAACCTAATTGGCAAGACCATTGGTGCTGGTGTATCTGCTTCGGCTGATGCTGCTAAGACTCCTGTACTCAATCTGATGAATATTAACATGACTACAGCTGGAATGTTCAATACATTACTCAGATTAGGAATGGCTCCAAGTGATGCTTCTCTGTTTATGTCCCAGGATATTATAGAGAGACTTCTCAACGAGTTTAACAGGGAGAATCTGACCAATTATAAGCCGCTCTCTACAATCATTGAAGAGCATTTATCAGACCTTAGAGAAAAGCACAGTATCTCTGATGGTTCCAATATCAACTTTGAGCCTTTGTCAAAAGAAGAGTTGATTGAGGGTCTATTACCTGAAGACCATGAAGTCATTGACTACAAGGTTCTACTTGCTTTCCAAAAGGTAAGGACACTTGTTGATTATATGAGAAAGCCTACATTTGCAACTAGATTCAACTCTGTATCTTCTGCTGTAGGTCCTCTTATTATTGACAACCTTATTATGGAGCATAAAATGGAGCAATTCATGGATGCAGATGCTAAAGATGGAACACACTTCTATAATTCAAAAGGTAATATTATTGATATTAATAATATCTTCGATGACCATCCTATACTAAAGGAGTTCTCAAGAACTGTTGATATTGCGAAAGTTATGTTTAATGATATGCCTGCTGGTAGTAGAGGGTTCAGAAACCTGTTAGCCACTTTACCTGAAGGAATGGTAGATAAAGTATTCAATGACAAGAAACTCTTGGATGATTTGAGTAATTTCTATCAGTCGTACCTACTCATTGCCTCTCGTATGATTAATCCTGCAAATCTGAAGAACTACATTGATGGATTCCCTAAGTACTTTAATAAAGAGGGCTTCAAGGAAAAATATCCAGATAATGCATTGATTCAGGCTATAAGGATGAATGTAGCTAAGAGAACAGGAAGACCCTTCCTCTCTATCAATATTACAGGCATAGATGAAGCCCAGAAGGAAGTCTATAGAAGTGCCTGGATAGACCTACATAAGGATAATCCAGAACTCTCAAAGAGATTATTTGAATACTGCTTCTTCCGTGCAGGTATAGGATTTAGCCCTAAGACCTTTATGTCTTTAGTTCCTGCTTATGTCAAGGAAAGACTTTCTACAGACTTAGGCAATGGTACTCAAGCTACTTATGTAGATACCTATAGAATGTTTCCCAATGTTACTCCCAATGTGGTTATTGACCAGTGGATTCGCAATAATTGGGATAACAATAAACTAGTTCCTAAAAAGGGTGGTGAGGGTACTCATTATATTGTAGACTTGCAAAGGGGTACTTTAATAGCAAGGGATCCAAAAGATATGGCTGACCTGAAGAACGATAAATACATTAAAACTCGTCAAAATGGTCAGACTTATTTATGGAAACAACTTATAGCAGACGAAACTTCAGTTCATTATAATATGGTCAAGCCTCTAGGCAATAATGGTGAATACATGGAAATGAGTCTTGCTGATATTACCAGGCCCCTTAATGAGACAAAGGAAACAATAGAAGATATGAAGGAATCAGAGCTTCAGGCAACAAGTCCTGCTGAAGCAGATGCTGCTGCATCTTCAAATACTGATAATACAACTAACAGTGAAAAAGTTAAACGGGTTGAGGAATTAGCAGACCTTCTGATGAAACAGAATCCTAAGTTTAATAAAACTCAGGCTCTGAATCAAATAGAAAAAATGAAGGAAAATCCAGACTTATATGCAGGGTTCTTGGTTAATGTGTTCAAACAAAAAGGGCTGAATCTTTCTAAGGAGGAGGCAATTAAAGAATTCAAAAAAATGTGTTAGTATATGGCAAAATCATGTATTTTATATCCTGAGGTTAATGGCAAACCAAGTAAAATGTACAAAGACCTCTTAGAGAAAAATAAATTAGGAAGACCTCTTGTTAATATGCTTTATGCTTCTTATATTGCTTCTAATGCTGCTGATGCAATGGACCAAGCTGGCTACCAGAGAAACTCTCAGGGCGAGCATAATGCTACTGATGTAATGAAATTCTTGGATGTTTATACAATGCTCAATGAAATGGCAACTCTCTCTTCGGAGGAGTTGTCATGGGGCATTGTTGATAATAACGGTAATAGAATTGATTTTACAGATGGCAAACAAGCTTTAGAAAAAGCTGACGCATTTAATGATGCACACACTGGTTTGGTTGCTACAGTAGTACAGCATGGAGATATTTATAACATTATTACTGCTGAGAAGAATTCTAGGACACATACCTATAACATGGATGTCAAAGAGAAGCTGAAAATTTGGGATACAGAAAAACAAGCTTTTGCTGCTGTAGGTATTGATATAGAAAATATGCCGCAAGAACTAAATAGTGTATTCAATCCTATGAATACACTGCTGGTACAATACCTTCAGGGACTTCAGAAAGTAGCAATGGGCAATCTCTACAAAAAAGATGCATTGCTATTATTTAATATGGATGTTAACTCTGCTCCAGTTAGAAGACTAATTCAGAGCTTTGGTTCTATAGATGCAGCTGCTGAGGCTATTAACAATATCAATCATGGTGGAGGCAATTACACCAATGGACAAAAGACATTGCTGGCAAGGGCAGTAACTCACTGTAAGCAATATGGAGGTATAGATTTAAATGCTCTGAAGACCCAAGTAGACCAAATGTCTCAGCAGGTAATACAGAGTAGTCCAGAAGAAGCTATAAAGCAGACATTGCACCAGCTAAACAAAAAGTATAAGATTGATATTAATGAAATACATCGAATTGGTAATAAAATAAATACCCTCTCTGAGGCTGCCACTGATGCTGCTGTGACTATTCAAAGACAAATTAGGCAGTTGGAAAAGCAGCAGGGAAACAATACAGAAGGTAAAAGACTTGAAGGAGTACTAAATCAATTGATGGCAGAATTAGCCAACAAAAAATATTATTCTGGTGTGTTAAACTTTTTGAGTGAAGCACAGACTCAAATAAGTGAGATTGATAATATGTTCAACAATATTCCTCAAACAGGAACCGAGTTGGAAAAGGCTTTTGAGACTGCTAGAATTCTTCAAAATATCAAATCTCTTAAAGAACAATACTATACTTTAGTATCTGCTTTGGCTGATGAGCATCTTACTATTGATGAGTCTATTGGTCAGACTGACATTGATAACATTAGGCAATCTGCAAAAGATTTAAAAGAATACTTTGATAAAAAAGAAAAAGTCCTGGATAATCTTACAGAGTCTACAATGATTAATTTGATGACACAGATTGTTGGTAATTCGGCTCCTAATGGTCAGGCAATGATTAATGTCATTAGAATGGCTGCTGCTGATAGCAGTATAATGGATTATTTATACAGTGTAGGAAGGGCATCTAATCCAATTATTGCTGCTATGGGCACTATTATCAGAAATGCCCAGGATTCAAGAGATGATATTATGAATAACATGTCTTTAAGAATCCGTAGAGCTACAGACAAACTTTATAAGTCTGGAAGTGACACATCATTTATGTATGAAGATGATGGGCACATTATTTCAGATATTGACTGGGGCCTCTATAAAGCAGCCAGAACCTCACATATTAAAACTTTGTACAAACAGGGCTTAAGAGGTTTTGACCTTAAGCAGGCTATTGAAGATTGGGAAGATGCCAATACCGAAGATAGAGTAGTGGATATTACCAATGGAAGAACTGAAAGAGTTCCAGATTCGTCGTATAGAAAGCCTTTTCCACAACTGACTCAAGCCCAGCAAGAATACTACGATGAAATGATGCAATTAAAAGGGGAAATAGGTTCTCTGCTTCCTGCTTATGCTCAGAAACAGTATTTACCTCCGCAGCTTAGAAGAACTTTCCTTGATGCTGTTGGGCAGGCTAAAGGAGATTTCTCAAAGATAGCAAAGGCAGTAAGAAATAAAGTTGAGAATGCATGGAAAATCCGCGAAGATGATGAGAATTATAATATGAATGGCATTATTGATGGAGATGAGTATATGATTACAGAAGGAGCCTTTGATAACACACCACTCCGTCAAATTCCCATATTTTTTGTAAACAAGGTGGAGCAAGACGAATTATTAAAGAACTTCTCATCAGGTCTTGCAGCTCTTGCTGGAACTGCTATAAACTATGATGCTATGAGTAGCATTGCCCAGGTAGTGGAATTTATTGGAGACTTTACCAAAGAGCAGGCAGCAAGAGATAAAGACCCTAAAGCAGATATTATTGAGAACAAACAGATTAGAGTGTTCAAAGACTTGTTTAAATGGGGAAAGAATACTAATACTGCTGGTCTCATTGATGGATATATATCTCAACATATATATGGACAAAAATTAGACCCTGAGCAGCCTGGTTATAAATGGTCTAAACTTGTTTCTAGTATCATAGGCTATACCTCATTTAAGGGATTGTCAACTAACTTGAAGGGTGCGTTCAGTAACTATCTTGTGGGTGAATTCCAGATGTTAATTGAAGCTGGCGCAGGAGAGTTCTATGGATTTAAGGATTACCTATGGGCACATTCTAAACTCTTTGGTGGCTCAGGCGTTGGGGGAGAAATAGCAGAACTCCTTACCAACAACATGAATCACAAAGGAACTCTGTTTAGAGAGATGTTTGATCCAATTAACGAGAACTTCTCAGATAAAAGCCATACTAAATACTATAAGAGTATGTTCAGACAACTAGTATCTCATGACTGCTCTTTCTTAGGATATAGTTCTGGTGAGTACTTGATTCACTATGTCAACATGTACTCCATCCTACATAATCAAAAGGTTCTTCAGAATGGCAAAAAGATAAGTTTGTATGATGCGTTTGAGTTGGCAAATAATCAGGATGGCAATACAGAATTGAGACTAAAAGCTGGTGTAACCATGCTTGACGGCAGTGCAGTAACTTCTGAATTCCTCGAAAATATTAGAAAGAAAATTAGATATGCCAATCAGACAACTCACGGATCTATGAATACTGAAGATAAAGGGCTTATCCATCAGAAACTGTGGGGACGTTTAATTCTTAACTTTAGACAATGGGCAATTGAGCATTATTCAAGGAGATTTAGGAAACGTCATTTTGATGCATCATTAGGAATGGATCGTGAGGGGTACTGGAATAGTTATTTCCATTATCTATTCAATGAGGATACAAAAGAACAATGGAATGAAAGTATGTGGGGCAAAGCTAAAGTTATTGGTACTACTTTAGGCGAAAGTGCCTCAATGGTATTACCTTGGTTTATGCGTGACTACATGACTTTCATGCTAAGGGCACAAAGCCAATGGAGTAATTTAGATGAAATGCAGCGTTATAATGTGAAAAGAGTTCATCAAGAAATGATGATGTTTGTGGCATTGTTAGGACTGTCATTTGCACTAGGTGAGCCAGATAAGCATAAAAAAGAATTTTGGCGTCGATGGTGGATTTATCAAACTAAACGTATGCTGCTAGAAACTGAGGCATCCATGCCTCATCCCAAAGCTCTATCTAATATGATGACTATCATAAACTCTCCTATGGCTGGTATCAACACAGTGAATTCCTTTATGTACACTCTCTTCTATGGACCCTTTAATGGAGACTTGATCGGCCCAAACAATACTATTAAATCTGGGGACCACAAAGGAGAAAATAGATATTGGAGAAATGTGAAAAAGTACGCTTTGCCTGGATTCAAAGATTGGGAACAACTACAAAAATTAGATGAAGATGAGTCAATATTCCAAGTCTTTAAGGATACACCATCAAATAGATAATAGAGAGGAGTGGTTTAATACCACTCCTTTTATTTTTCATTAGGTGCGGTTCTTGACCAATAATCTGTTTTAGGCTTTCTGCCTTCCTTTCGTCTTAAATCACCATTATAACTCATGTATTTTATAGTTTTTATTTCCATCCCTGTACCAGCAGCAGCCTCTTTCAAAGTTTTATAGGATTCAAGCAGTTCGCCATCTTTTGAATAGTGATATACAGGCTTCTCCTTTTTCCTTTTAAAAGGCTCTATAGTAAGCAAATAATTATCTGATTCCTTATATCTCCACATACTATCATAAGCTTTATTATTTGCCTGTTTGTTATTGTTACCGTTTAATGCTCTGATAAGATTACTATGAATACTTCTCCAATTATTAGTATATTTCTCGTCTTGGGATATATCATCTATAGCCTCCCCTATCCAGGAATATTCCTGAACAAATTCACCATCTAAAGTATATTTTAAGATTGGGCGTTTACATTCTTCAGACAAAGTATTGCCTATCATCCTTTGCCTATCTCTTTCTTTGACCCAATCCTGAGCTTTATATTCTCTCTGCTTTTTGCTCATAAGTAACTTATATTCTTCAGTATGTTCATAACCTAAAGTACCTTCACCGCCTTTAGTGGCATTGTATCCAGTTCTATAAGTATCATACTTTGCAATATAGAATCTTTCTAACCAAGAAAGCACAGAGTTGAGAACTTCTTTATTAATGGCATAAAAATTAAGAACTGGTTTCATCTCAAAATTATCTATTCCATATTTCTTAAAAGCATTTTTAAGGGCAGGACACTCTTCTCTGTGAAAATGCTGCCATTTCCTTTGAGTAAAATCTACAGTTTTACCAACATACATTTTACCATTAACCCTATTGGTAATAGTATATATCCAACCTTGACAGACTTGACTATAATCCATAACAGCCTATTTAAAAAATTATACCATAAACAATATGAACCAATGGTGAGGCAAGCACCAGATAAATAACCCAAATAAGAATTTTGTTATCCTCTTCTTGAAAACAAGGGTCTTCCTTATCAATTAAACTCTCAATCTCCAAGAGTACTCTATAAGCTTGGAGTGTTTCTTCTTTGGTTAAACAACAATACATCTGAACATTTAGGAATAAAAATGCCCTTTGCTTAGGTGTCCTCAGCTGTTCAGAGCTGTGCAGCCATTTCTGGTACTGCCACCATACAAAGGGTAATATCTTTAGTCAATCTATTAGGACTGCTGAACATTTAGGATAGTGCAAAGATACATAAAATACTCCGCACCTCAAAATGTTTTAAGATTTATTTTTATTTCTCCTGTACTTCATATAAGAATAACCACTATAAACTATCAGTGGTATCATAATACACCATATAATCCATAACCTCTGATACTCAGATTTACTCCATCCATAGAAATCTGAGACCATAGTAGATATAAAACACACATAAATGGTATACCCAATGATGTACCATTTATACTTTTTCCAATACCTTTCTAATCTTTCCATAACTTAAATAATTTCCCCAAGAAATATATCTGGATTATCTCTAAAATAATCGTGAGCTGTATAATAAGACTCTTCCTGATTAATTGAAGGATCTGAGTCAGCCGCAATTGCACTATAATCTATTATATCTCCAGCTTTATATAAACAATACTCATCAATAACAACTGTTACTTTATATTCATTTTGATGATTGAGGATATATGGAATAGAAGTTCCCCTAACTTTTCTTTCAATATGAGTATAGACTATAGTCCCTTTATTGCTAAAACTTCCACACAACTGGTTTGTGGTTTCTTCTTTAAGGATACTAAAATTACCATGTAAGGATATAAATTCTGATAAAGACCATACGGTATTATCCCTTTCACTAGCCTTGGTGTAAGTCATATATATAAATTTTTAGTTACTACTTATAGTCCATCTAAAAACTAAAATAAAAGAAAAAGCATGGACTTTGTTACTCTTCCTATGTCTTCCTGAGGTCTCGCCAAAAACCATTGCAGTCATATATCGAGTAAAAGCCCATGCTATATTTCTACAGCATGAGCGTCAGGGCTTTTACTCTTAACTGCTTCTAATTAAAACTTGGCGAGTTTCAGGAAGCAAGAATATAAGCTAACGCTTTATTTGTTTAAATATAATATATTATTCCATACGCATACTATTGTTAGGTTTTAACTGCCCACAAAGATATAACAAAAAAGACTATGATGTTACTCATAGCCTCTATCTTTATATTTCTTTAAGTTTTGTGTTTTCTACACTTTTGGTGGAAATATAGTACTAAGAAGAGGAATATTCCCGCAAGAATAAAGTGTAAGATCAAATAACCTCTATCCGATACTGGTAGTTTAAAGTTTTCATCTAGCCAGCAGACAATATTATTTATTGCTATATACCACAAGAACATCCTATGGTATTCACAAAACCTTAGTGTGTATGATGCTACCATAATAAATAGCCAAGGAATAAAGCCTACACCAGTAAGATATGAGAAGATACTGTAATCTATACAAAAATATGACAGAATTGTATTTACAAGAAACAATCCTGCCATAAGCATAGGAATAATTTTGAGGAACCCTAAGAATAATTTGTATAAGGTTCTACTTTCTCTTGATTTTACCTCCACATTTGTAGGAGTTTCCTTTTTGGACTTTACCTCCAGACTCATATCTTCTTCTTGCTCTAGTTACACCTGCCTTAGGCACTGTGGGTCTTACTCTACCTGTCCTCATTTTACTCTGCAAATTTAAACATTAAACATTAAATTACCAAATATATTAAATCTTTTTATTCATTCTAAATCTAGCTACATCCAATTCATCTTTGTACCAAACTTTTTCCTTAAATCCAGTTCTCTTCTTGCCCTTAGGTAGTTTCTTCTCTCTAACAAGATCATCAAATCTTGCTCTTGATAGATTCAAGTAAGTACATGCCTGCTCTTTACTCATTGCTTCATGGGCTACTATCCTAAGTATATCAATAGCCTCTGACTCTGATATTTCAGAAATACCAACTTCTATCTTATCAGCTACTTCTCGCATGTACTTTACTATTAAATCCCTAAAGTCAAACATATCTATAAGCTTATGTAACTGATTATTCCTTCAAGAAGAGTCCTGATAATAGCATGTTTACCAGAATCAGATGTTAAGAACTGTACATCTGACTTATTATCCTGGAACATACATTCCACTAATACAGCGGGACAAGAAGTCTTTCTGAGTACAAAGAAGTCTGACTCAAGGTCTTTATCACCATCTGAGGTATCCATTCTAAAAGGCTTTTGCTTACTGTCATAGTAGCCAAGTTTCTTGCCAGCTTCCATCCATTTGATATATTCAGCAAGATTCTGTTCCGCCTTCTTATATATGTGTTCAGCTAAAGTATCTGATTTGGTCTTTCCTTTACTGGTATATACTGAGAATCCTCCTGCTGTATGCCATTTACCATCAGCACCAGCTGCATCAACATGAATGGACACATAGATACAATTAGATGCTCCATGCTTTTTGCAAAGGCTATTGACAAAGTTTACTCTTGCTGACAACTCATTATTCTGCTGCTGCTTGACAGTAGCCCCTTTCATATCTGCTGAAGGATTAAGAGGCTCATAGTCAATCTCTACCTTATATCCATACTCTCTCAGCTTTAGGTAAAGCTCCTTACATATCTCTCTTGACCACACAGCTTCTCTGAATTGCTTATCAGGAGAACATTTACCTGGAGTAGTACCAAGATGGGCAGTACCCAATATTATCATTGCATTTGACTTAATCATGATTATCAATATGAATTCCTGCGTCACTAAACTTGATGTCAGAAGTAAAGTTAGCCTTTCTAAGCTTGCATTGTGAGTCTAAGCAGATACTTCCGAGGATATTAATCATCTCCATCTGTAGCTGACTTACCTGCTGCTTAAGGCTGTCATTCTCCTTTTGCAGCATGTCTATCTTTTTATCCTGAGCTGATATAACAGTCTCCATTGTAGTTTTCTGAGAAGCTAAAGATTCTTCCATCATCTTTTTATATACATCAAATGAGTCTTCCATGTTTTTAATTTGCTGAGACTCTACCTCAGTATTGTATTTCTTCTTGGTAAAGAAGAATGTCACTATACCAGATACAGTAGAGCAGAACAATGTTACTAATGCCATAATAATCTCTGAACCCATAATCACTCCTCCCTTAGTTTATTTGTTAACCATATAATACCGTATATTGGGTATATAAACCAAGAACCCAAACTGAGAGTAAACAGAATCTGGTACTCATTATCCTTACTATCTGAGGCATGATTAGACCATTTCTGTAGCTGGAAGTATGCTAAGTACACTCCAAGAATGTATATTGCCAAAACAATCAATGTGCTCATATCTATATATTATCTTTTCTACTGCAAAGATAGTCTTTTGTAAGGGATGGTGATTCAAAATTACAATTATGATTTGAATGATTAAGGGCTTCTATTAGATTTTAGATAGGGATTTCACTATTTTGTACTTTTGCACTTAGAAATATAAAAGATTGTTTTTATGGCATACGGTGCAGTAGGAGGTTTTCCCCCACAACAACTACCATTCAGTAGGAAGAACAAGAAATGGAGGTCTTCCTGTGTGGACTTTGGAGATAATTACAGTTTGATGCATTACCACATAACCAGAAAGTCTGTTGAAGATATGAAGATCAACTATGACTTGCTGAATGGTAAGGTATATATGGAAGACATGAAATTAGTTGTCAATCCTTATGGTATTGATGCCTCTTTTATTCCAGAGCAGATACAGCATTACTCCATGATTAATGCCAAGCTAAAGGTATTAGAGGGTGAGGAAAGTCGTAGATTATTTGACTGGAGATTGATAGTAACCAATCCAAATGCTATCTCAGAGATAGAAGAGGAGAAGAACCTGATAATTAATCAAAGACTTCAGCAGTGGATTATGGATAGCTCTCAGAGTGAAGAAGAATCCAATGCTGAACTTCAAGATATAAGTGATTACTTTACTTACAAATATCAAGATAAAAGAGAGGTAAGAGGCAATAGAATTCTCAATCACTATATAGCAGAGCTAGAGATACCTAATCTGTTTAATGCTGGCTTCAAGGACGCTTATACTGTAGGAGAAGAGCTTTATCAGTGTGACATTGTAGGGGGTGAGCCTATTGTAGAGAAGCTTGACCCCAGAGAAGTAAGGATTATCAGGTCTGGAGTATCCAACCACATTGAGGATGCTGACATGATAGTCATTGAGCAGTATTGGGGTTTAGGAAGAATATATGATACCTATGGTGACCAGTTATCCTCAAAAGAATTAAAAGCCTTAGAGGAGAACCTGTTTGGTACTGGCAACAATAATGGCTGGAGTGATTCAATGGATAACCTTGACTCAAGATATGAGTTTTATCCTCAAGACAATTGGACAGCAGGAGATGCGGTACATTACCCAAGACATCTATTCCAAGAGTATGATTCTCAATTGCCCTATGATGCCTATGGTAATATCAGAGTGCTGAGAGTCTATTGGAAGTCAAGAAGGAAGATTAAGAAGGTTAAAAGCTTTGATCCGGAGACTGGTGAAGAAGATTTCAATTTCTATCCTGAGACTTACATTATTAATCCTGACAAGGGAGAAGAAGAGGAAATCTTCTGGGTTAATGAGGCATGGGAAGGTACTAAGATAGGTAAGGATACCTATGTTAATATGAGACCAAGACCTGTGCAGTATAATAGAATGAGCAACCCTTCAAGATGCCACTTTGGTATTGTAGGTTCCATCTATACCAGTAATGGTGATGAGCCTTACAGCATGGTGGATATTATGAAGCCCTATGCCTATCTCTATGATATTATCCATGACAGGCTCAATAAGATTATAGCTAAGAATGTTGGTAAAGTAATTAGACTTGATTTTGCAAAAGTACCTAAAGGCTGGGATGCTGATAAATGGCTGTACTATATCAATGTCAATGGTATTGCTGTTGAGAATTCCTTCAAGGAAGGTGATTATGGGGCTGCTACGGGCAAATTAGCAGGTGGCCTTAACAATGCCTCCAGTGGAGTAATTGACGCCTCACAAGCCCAGGAAATAGTGTATTATACCAATCTGCTTGACTGGCTTGATACTCACTGTGGTAATCTTGTAGGAATGACTCCTCAGAGAATGGGTCAGGTATCTAATAGAGAGACTGTTGGTGGTGTTGAAAGAGCTACTCTTCAGTCATCTCATAGTACAGAATGGCTGTTCTTTGAGCATGAGAGTGTCAAGAGAAGAACTCTTGAGTGTCTGCTTGAGACTACCAAGATAGCCTTAAAGGGAAGAAAGAAGAAGTTTGAGTTCATCCTTGATGATGGTAGTATGCTCATTGAGGAGATTGATGGTGATGAGTTCTCAGAGTGTGACTATGGTTTAATAGTAGATAATAGTCAGGGTGCCCAAGAGCTTAACCAGAAGCTTGATATGCTGGCTCAGGCTGGAATACAAAATGGCATGAGCTTCTCTACAGTTATGAAGCTTTATACTACAAGGTCTCTTGCTGAGAAGGTAAGGATTGTAGAAAATGATGAGAAGAGAAGACAAGAGATGCAACAGCAACAGCAACAGCAGCAAATGCAGATTGAGCAGCAGAAGATTCAGATGCAGCAGATGATTGCCCAGCATGAGCAAGAGATGCAGTATAAGATGCATCAGGAAGATAATGAAACCAAGATTATCTGTGCAGAAATAGCAAGTAAGGCTGAAGCTGATAGACTGGATCTAATGAATGAGGAGAAAGGCTTAACAGTTGCTCAAGAACTCGAATATAAAAATAAACAACTTGACTTGGATGCACAGCAGTTTGATAAAAAACTTGCGTTTGACGAAGAAAAGCTTAAAGCTGATACTGAAGTAAAGAAAGAGCAAATAAGAAAGAAAGCTACAAACAATAAATAACTTTCAATAACTGATTTAACCAAGATCATCCTGTTAGGTATAATAACTTGATGGGATGATTTTTTATAGGTCTAAGAATAAAATGGAAGAACAAAGAGTAAAGTCATGTGCATCTTGCCAATCATCATCAAGAAAATGAAGATGACTTTGGTAGAAATATCCTTGCAAATTTAATATCGAATATGGTAGAACTGAAAAGTATTGGAAAGAAATAAAAAGAAAGACAGCCCAGAAAAGAGACTGCCTTTCAATTCGCATGTTGTTTAAGCACTGCAAAGATAAGCATTATTCCTGAAACCGCAAAACTTTCATCCATATTTTTTTCAGATGGCATAAAAAGGGACGCAGTCTTAAAATCCCACATCCCTTATGTATAGAGTTTTTACAATAACTATGTATGAATCTTTTTCATTACTTCTTCTTCGTGCTCTTTAAGACTCTTTACTGGACAATACCAATAGTCTACGTGCACACAGAACTCATATTCATCAAGTTCATCACCTTCAACTCTCATGCGATATTGGTCGTCACAGATATAAACGATTGTTACTTTACGTCCATCAGAATTGGCTAATACATCCCCCTTGTCATAAAGAGGAACGTATTGCCCATTCTTTCGCAGATAATTTCTATCAGATTCTGTCATATTACAAATACTAAATACTTACAATAACTATGCTTATACTATTTTATTTGCTATACGAACCAGTTCTTTTTCAAAGACCCTTCCATACATTTTTCTTCCTGCTATATTTGGATGTACACCGTCTGTCTGATAATTAACAAAATTAACACCATTGACTCCGCTTTTTCCGTTAGCATCAATAACATCGGTGCTGACATAATGAGCTATTATTTCTTCGATTTCGCATAGTCTTCTAAATGTCAACCCATTCCCGTTTACTTTTTGCTGTTTAGTGGATAGGTCAAAATGGGCAATAGGGGTAGCAAGTACTATTACAGCATTAGGGCACCAAGTTTGCATTTTTAAAATAGTTGATGCAATAGCACCCGAAAATGTTGTAATATCATAATCACCGTCTTTGTAATAAGTACTATCATTAGCCCATGTAGGATCAGTAGCATCATTCTCTACCCAAGTTGGCTCAGCTAAAGAATTTTCACTGACGGAGCTAAAATCATTACTTCCACCACATAGAATAACCAAATCAATAGTATTTCTAATACTTTCTGGAATCATAGTCTTAATTCTATCCCATGAGCAGAAGGCTCCGTAATGAACTTCTATTTCATATCCATAGTGTGCTTCAATATTTGCAATTTCTTCCTGAGTAATATCTACAGGACTTACAACCTCACTAAGCTGCTGGCCTTGAGCATTGTATTTATACCTATCGACATAGTTGCCGTTTCCACCCTGTGCCTTGCAATACCAACCATTCGTATTCCATTTGAATGTCTGACCACCAATACCCCTCGCATAGAGATTAGCAAATTTGTTCGTTTGCGCAGCCCAATACATAAAGGAATCGTTTCCTGGGTTGTCACCATTACCTTGCGCTGTAACAGAGTCCCCGTAAATAACAACATTTTTATCTTTCCATTGATTCTCTGAAATTCTACTACATTCTTCGCTAAGCTGTGGAATGCCGTAACATACAATAGAAAAGATAAAATTAATCCCAACTTCATGTGTTCTAAGACCAAAGTAGCCATCTACTTGAGGAATATATTCAAACTCATAGCCTTCATAAAGCTGTGCAGCAGTCAGCTGCTTGATTTGTTGACCAGAGTATATATTAACGCCCTTAAAATACAACCCGATGTCCTGTGCTGTGGCAGTACCAAGAGTTTCAGTTTTTACATAAATCCAATATTTTACATTGGCAAGATACTTTTTTGAAATATATTGCGGACCCGTACCACCAGTAGTAGCAGAGTAATTATCTTTAATAATTGTTTCATCCAGTTGCCTTTGCATATCATCAAGGCGGCAATTACTAACAGACATCTGCCATCCTATTCCAGTTATATATGTCCTCATATAAAGACTGCCATCATTTTCAGGAGTATATTCAAATTCATACCCATTATAAAGACGCGCTGGAGTTATTTGTGCAATTTGGGTACTATTGCTGGCACCGCTTTTTCGGAACCAAACACCTATTGCTTCTGCTGTAGACTCAATTAAAGTAGAAGTCTTACAGAAAACCTTATATGAACTACCTTTTTTTATTTCAATACCAGAACCCAAAATTCCTGAAGTGTCGGAAATCCCAGAAGAAGTTACTGTATTTGTAATGTCACTCTGAATTTCTTTTATTTCATCCTGCTGCTTAATAAAGGCAACTTCCTTTACCGACATTTGCCATCCCATATTAGTATCTCTCACTCTTATAAAAAGTCGAGTATCTGTTTGTGGAGTATAAGTAAATTCATACCCAGCATAAAATTGCGCAGGAGTTATTGGCATAATAAAAGTACCAGCGATGTAAACGCCAATATCACTGGCGGTAGAAGAAATAAGAGATGAAGTCTTAACGTATATGCTATACTCTACACCTGCTTTTAATCTTATAGTTGTCTCAACAGGTGTGTTAACAGTATTGATTCCAACATCTTCCTTGTATAGAACAAAGAACTTTTTGTAGAGCTCATCTTCTGATGTCTTTACAGCTCCACTCTCAGCAAGATTACGGCTTCCCTCTGTTATTTCTGAATCTACCCCTTGCCAGTTAGCAACATTGGTAAAGTCAGCAGCAGCAGTGCTTGTGCCGTGATACATATACTGCACATATTGAGTTGAGTTATTGTCAGATCTCAGTACAAACTTGATACTCATTCCACCTTTCTTATAGTCTGCTGAAAGGCTATTCATAGCAGTTAAGGCAGCATCCAGATTAGCATAGGTTGCCAATTCTCCACCTACTGCATTATATGCACTTAGGTCAAATACCCCGCTCTCTATGAACTTATTAAACACTTCACTACTACTGGGAATACCATTACTTGTATGTAATAGTTGTGCATCAATACTAAGCTCATCTACTGATTGTCCAGTAGTAAAAGTATTATTACCACTTGCAAATACAGCCCATCCTGTATTAAGAGTAGCTGGTGTACTACTGTATGGAGGAAGGGATGTAGCACTTGCCTCAGGATGCTCTATATCAAAGCTTCCTGGATTATAGATATAGCTTGACCCATTGTATTGTACAATATTATCCTTATATATGGATATATTCTGAGGCCAAGTAGCTGTGGTAAACTGTCCTCTATTCTGAGGAAGCATTCCAAGATTTACTGTTGTACTCATATTTATTTTTTTTAAATTATTTATTTATATTCTCTTTTTCTTTATACAGGAGCAAGCCAGTTACCTGCCCCTGTTTTAGTCTACCTTAGTGTGGAGATCGCTCTGTCTTCTGTTTCGTACTTAAATGTTACAATAACTAAGTTATTTTAAGATGTGCCTCACATTGCTGGCATAGTTTTAATTAATGTTGTTCCTTAGCACCATCTGCCTTCAATAATTTCATCTATGCCATAATGATAAACACCTTCAATAGCTGCTATTGCATCTATATAGGCTTTCCACGAGTCTCCATTATCTATCTCCCAATAAGTGCCGTGGAATCCAATAACAGCAAGAGCATTGTTTGTCATACATTTGGCAGCAACGGCAGCAATATCAGCAGGTGTCTTCTGTTCTCCTTGTGCAACACTGTCAAGAATAGTAACAGGCAATGTCCTCAATACTGGTCCCCAAGGTACATACACCATTTGATGATTATAGCACCAATTATGGAAAATAGTTCTAACATTAGTATCGAACACAGCATTAGAAGAATCAGTATTAAATTCCGCAGAAGGAACAGACAAGAAATCACAATTCTTTCCATATCCATTTTCTTCCATCCACTGTTCAGCAAGATTAATCTCGTCATTAATCTGCCTATAATTCAAATCATTAAATCTCTTGTGCTCGTAAGTATGATTCCATATACAATGACCTTGTGCTGCTATTCTATCAAGCTCTGCTCTTGAAGCACAAATAGGAGTATCAGTTCCAGAGACATAAGCACCAGGAATAATCGATAAATTAAGCCTTACTCCCTTTGAATAAGCATAGTCTGCCATTGCTGGTACAGAAACACCAAAGTTATCAATGATAGTCACAATTCCTGGCTTTCTCATCACCGGGACAAAATCAAGCCTTGCAACAGAAACAGAGTAGCCAACATTAAGCGTATTATACAGATGAATACCTACTGCTGTCACTGCCTGTGGATTGAAGTTCTGACCAACAACGGCAAAAGCCTTCGCAGTATTAAACATGACACAAGCCTGATGCCAGCCATTACGATAATAACCAGAGTTTCCATATAATTGGAATTGTATGCTCTTTTTATAAGAAGAATCTCTCGTCGTACCACTATATAGTTCAATATTAACATTACCTGGAACACTGTTACCTTCATAGTTAATACAGAACTCAAATAATAAAGCATATTGCTCTGAGTTTACGCTATTAGGGAGATTATACCACGCCATACCATGATTATTGGAAGGAGTAGTTATTGTAAGAACTTTCCTGTTAAGTTTTGTGATATTATTCAGTTTGCTGCCAAGAGAAAGAGTTGCTCCGTTCTCAGTGCCCCAACCAGTAAGTGTGTTAACATCAGCACCTGCTATAACTGTAGGCTTTTTGAAACTATAATTAATGGCTTCAATAGAAATAGAATCTACTGAATTTTCTGATTCTTCTTGAAGTTCTGCAATATCAGATTTACACTCGCTAAGTTCCAAATTTAGCTTGTCAAGTATAGACTTTGCATAACTGTTCTTTGAGACAAACATTCGTAAAAGAGCATTGTCGATACAACTTAACGCCACATAGCAATCCGATGAAGCATACCACCAATAAGTGCTTGGGTCTGAACCTCCATAACTTACTACTGGAGTATAATAACTTCCAGTGCTATCAGTTATACAAATAGGAGAAGCACTTGCATTTCCGTCACTTCTCATATATAACACATCACCAGCATCCAAATGTATTGGTGAAGTATAGAACCAACTTGAACCAGCAGTTACAACTGTCCCGCTTGTATTAATTCTCTTACTTGTGGTCTTGGTATATGATGGAAGTACAACATTCTTGTTGCTTTTTATTAAAGCATCACACAAAATAGGATTAGCCGAAAGATTACCAACAACAAAGTTGTTAAGTGAAAGATAAATACGGCTGGTATTAATCTGTGACAGTTTAGTGTGGTCAAGTACAGCTGAAATTATACTTGTTCTATCTGAGGATGGAATACCCATTAATTTATCAGTATTAACGCCTATATGATTATATACTGCTATGGTATTATTAGATGAATCATATAGGGTAATACTGTATTCATTGCCTGAAGGTATGCTTAAACTCAAGCTCTTTACATTAAATGCCTGAACACCTGCAAGATATAACTCTTTAAATACAGAGTTGAAAGCGAGATTATCTGAAACATTCCAACAATATGAAATTTTAGTAAGGGTTTTGTTCCAACTATTATTCTCGTAAACAAATGCTGCAATCTCTCCTTCTTTTACTTCAAAAGAATCACCAAAATTGTTATAAACACCTACACCTCCTATATAATAGGTCTTGTTTACAGGAGTACCAATAGTAGTCGAAGGAGATGCAATGCCTTTGAATATATACCCATTTTCAAGCGTTGATATTCGGTTAGTAAGCAAAGTAATAGCATTCCACCCTCCATTAATATAGTCATTGCCGTTAATAGACAATTTACTTGGAGTGGAATCTATGCCTTCATTGAGAACTACGACAAGAAGGTAGTGTGAACCTGTATCTGCGGTTATAGTAGATTCAGCATTAGCCAATATCTGATACCGTTGTATCATATCATAACTGTCTGTAGTTTTTGACGGTTCTGTATAACTTCCAAGAGTTGCGACAATAACGGCTTTTGTAGAATTGGCTTTAACATAAATACTATCACCTTCTTTAATTTGGTAAACAATATGTTTACACCCACTGATTATTCCAGCATTTCCCTGACTGTTAATAAACCCTTGAAATTCTGGAACAAAATCAATAGGAATAAGAGTATTTATATTTATATTATTATTATTATTAAGATTTTTTACCCCACCACTCTCAACTAAATTCTTACTTCCAGCAGTAGGCGTATCATCAACTCCCTGCCAATTAGCAACATTTGTAAAGTCAGCACTGGCAGTAGAAGTACTCATGTACCTGTATTGTACATACTGAGTTGAGTTATTGTCAGAACTCTGTACAAACTTCACGCTCATGCCACCTTTTCTCCATGTTGAGGGAATAAGAGTGTTTAGGTTGGCATTTGACAACAAATCATTCAAAGAATCAAATGTAGCCCCACTATTACGCGCTGATACATCATATACACCATCATTCATACCATCAAGCATTGCTCCTACAGTAGGAACCTTTGCTCTTGAGGTACTATCTGGATCTATAAAGTCTGCATTATTAGCAATGCTTATATCCTCAATATCTTCACCAGTAGCAAAGTTATGCTTACCAGTAGCAAAAATACTCCAACCAGCACTTGGTGTCTGGGGATTGGTTGTAAATGGTGCTCTTGTCAAATAGTACTTACCATCAAGTACACCATCATTTACTGAAGATGTAGGCTGTGCAATATAGCTACCTCCTTCATATTGTACTACATTATCTTTGAAGTACCTTGCTTGGTCACTATAGTTATTCCTATTCTTAATAACAGTACCAAGCTCAACTATAACTCTATTAGTATCGTTTGCCATAATTATCCTATACTATAAACCATTTTAATAACTCCTGTTTCATCATCTATATGAGAGCCTTGCATACTGATAGCACTGGCTTCTTTAGTAGCAACCAAAAGTCCTGGGACAGTCTCATCCATTTCAACATAGAGATGTCCAGCTTGGTCTTCAAGATACTCAAGCATTGACAATAAAGTATATGCCTGACTATCTTGTACTCCAATCAAGAATTCTTCAAGTTCTTTCCATGTATTGATAGTACTATCATCCAAATCCTCTTCTTCAAGAAAGTTATGGAATTCTACATAGTGCTTCAAGAAGAACTCATTAAGCAAAGTCTGGAACTGTGGATTATTCCTAAATGCTGTCCCCATGAATGAAGCAGGAAGCTTGTACTTAGCAGGATCTCCTTCATGTGCTTGGTTAGGATCTACTGCATTCCAATTAATATCAGCATCCTTTACCTGTTCTGCATAGGCAATTTGCTCAGTCTCATCTGTATTCCAGAGAGTATTGTTTGTTGGTGTTACACCATTATATTTATATGCCATAATTATACAATTGATAAGTTTACAGTATTACTTGAATTAACTTTAACAGTACTACGATATATCTTATAGTCAAAAAGAGTTCCACTTATTTCCCTTGTTGCATAATGACCTGGAGAAGTCAGCTCTTCAATATACAGCTGATAGCTTGTAGATAACTGTATAACCTCGGTAATAGTCATTGCCTTTGGTACAGCAAAGTAAATATACTTATAACCATCATTGATAGGCAGAATAGCAACATTCTTACAGGTTACTGAATTACTAAAGTCATTTGCAAGAAGAGAAGTAACATCAACATTAGTAAGGTCATCTGCAAAATTATCAGCAGCAAAGCCAAAGAATTTTCTGAGATTTACATTGAATGCAGAAGATGCTGACTTAGTAGTACCATTGTATGTAACATTAAATGCTGCTGAGTATGATCCTACAACATTAGGTACACTATAGGTTCCTACCCAGTTATAGTCCCCAGAAGCATGTTGATTTGAAGCATCTACTGTAGCACCACTTGATGTGATAGTAATATTCTTTGCTGTCATCTTATTAAGGGGTACTGGATCAGCAGGTCTGTCTCCATAGGTTTCTACCTTAGCACTACCAGTAATAGTAACAGAGTTAGTAGCAGGAATTGAATCCTGAATCTCAAAGGTAGTACCTGCCCTAATACCAGAGTAAGCAAGGATGATGCCTGGAGTAAGCCTTTCTGTCTGACTATGAAGTACCAGAGCATCAGCCTCATGGTCTTCAAGTCTGTCCTCAAGTCTCTCAGGCTTCAAAGGATCACCTTTGTCCATCCTGACATTGCCTTCTGAATCTTGTGAATATAAAGCTTGTGTAGTTGATACAGGATATACATCCTTATCATCTGTACCTCCTACTAGCTCATTGTCTTTTAACCTTTTTATATAAGCCATAACATTTGTTTTTTAATCATTGCAAAAATAATGATTGTAGCCTATAATAATGGGGAGCTAAGAATGTCTATAAGGCATTATTAAAAACATTATTATACTGCTTTCTTCTTTTCAGGTACTAATGTGCTGCAACTACAATAGGTTAGTTTTCAGTACCTTACATTGATTATAAGCATTGTTTTACTTTCTTTGTTATTCTATCTATCTTTGCACTATCTTAATTTAAATCTTATAAGGTATGAAAACAGTAGAAGAACTAAAGAAAGAGCAGTATGACTTAAAGGCAAGACTACATGCGGTAGTAGAGTTCATGAATAGTGAAGATTACTTTACTCTGAATGAAACAAGGAGAAAGATGTACACTAACTTGAAGACAGCAATAGAAATGCATCTGAAGTGTCTTAGCATCATGGTTCATGAGAACTTGGATGATCCTGTAGTAAATATTCCAGATTTCTCTTGGATTGGTACTATGATGGGAATGCTTACTCCGAGTTTGAATATTCCAAAAGTGGAACCTAAAGAGAAGCCAAATGAATAAGGATGCTATAATCAATAGAATTGCCCATACAACAGGCTGTTCAAGGAAAGAGGTAATAGATACTCTCAAAACTTTTGGAATGCTTCCAGGAGGCTTAAAACAGCCTGTAATGAAAAGCAAGTAGCATGACCTATAAGGAGGAATCATATATATTAGACAGCATTACACAGATTAAGGCAGAGGTACATCAGAATAACCTTATGTTGAAAGACCTGTGTAACGCTGTTAATGTGTACTTAGCTAATCACCATCAGGAGAATGAGGAGGACTTTGGAAGAAATGTCTTGGCAAACCTAATCAGTCAAGTGATAGATATTTCCAAGATAAAGCAAAGATAGCTATTTGCACATAAACTCTCTTATAACTTCCCACATTCTACTAATTAAGTAGCCTACTGTGTATGCAGGTGGTTCTCCTTTATCTTCCACATAATAGGCTTTTAGCATGGCTTGCTTGATGTGTTCAACTTCATGAAATACTGAATTAAGAAAATCAGCTTTGGAGTAATGGGGATTAAAGATGACTATACTGAGGTGTTGATGTAGATTACTGTATGTTACTGCCTTTACCTTGCCATGACACATGTTGTGGTAAATCTCCTTGAGCATTGGTTTGGAGATGCCAGCATCTAACAACTCATTCTCTACTAAATAAAAGAGGTCATGATTCAGATGATACCAAACCACAACCTCCCAGTAACCATTTACATCAAACACCTGTTTAATCATCTCAAATCACATCTTCCCATTCTATTGGGTTGTTCATGAACATTACATCTGCATAAAAGCGGTTGAAGATAAATCCCTCATCAGCATCAGGATCATCTATCATGTCTTTGACAAACATAGCAAGATGTTCCTCATCAGGAACAGATTTACCTAAGAAGTCAGCCTTGACCATTGAAGCCACATAACAAGCATCATACAGCTTATTACGCTTCAAGGTAATACCATAGGTATCTAATAGCTCATCTATCTGTTCCTTGGTATAAGGCTTGATGTACTCTTTCTTTCCACCTTCCTTCTTATACATCCTTGAAACAGCCTCTTCATACAGCTTCTTATTGAAATGACAACCATAGTTATTGATGTATTTTTTCATTCCATCAGGAATCTCATCATAACTTCCAGTTCTTGTCTGATACATAGTCTTTTAGTTTTAAAGAGTAAGGCAAGGTATTTCCCTGCCTCACCCTAAGTTAATACTACATTCTCCTACCACCACGACGATAAGAGTATCTACCATGAAGTTCATCCATGTGTCTCATGTCATCCTCATCATATTCCTTACGATAGGAACCCCCACGAAACTCCATATCCTCATCTTCATAGCACTCTTCCAGAATATCCTCAAGCTCTTCAGTGAATTTCTTCATCTTCTTGACTTTCTTCAGAAGATCATTATGCTCATCATTAGAGCGAAATCTTACTACTATCATAATCTTATACTTTAATTAGTTGCTTTCTGTTTAAGCAAAGACAGCATCTCCTGCATCTGGCTTTGCATGCTCTCTACTTGGCCTCTCAGCTCCTTGACAGCATTATCATTAGCTACATTGGGATTGAGTTCACCAAGTACTTGCTCATACTGAGTAATCAAAGCTTTATGCTTATCCACAGAGTTTACAATGTTCTTGCTGTTCTGAAGCATGGAAGACACATAGTTCATCAAAGAGTCTTTGCTATCTGAAAGAACAAATGTATCTGGCCCAAAATCAGCAATGGCGTTACTGCTCGGAACTTGCTTGAATTCCCTTCTCTCACCATTGATATTGGCTACAATGTCCACTACTGTCTCTGGCATCTGCCCAAAGGTATTCTGGGTATTAAACCTTGGTCTTGGGAAAGACACAGATTCTACAGTAGCAGTAAAGAGTTTTGCATCACCCTTAGTGTCCAGACCATAGAGGACACTGCCTTTACTTAAATTTGAAAACATGATTATTACTTTAAATTGTTACTCACTAAATATTACTTACTAACTGTAAGGTATCTGCCCACCTATCAAAATAGACTAAGTAGATTCCCACACCAGGCAAATCAGCCACAGTGACATTAGCTCCTCCAGCAACTGTAACATTGCTTGTAGTGCCTGCCATTGAGAACTGAATTGGCAAGGTTGTAGTGGTTCCTTCAGGAATAGCCTCTGATATATACACCAAAATCAATCCTCTGAAAGGTCTGCCATCAAAGTCTGGTGCAAACTTGAAAGTTACAGCAGTCTCTGATACTACTACAGTCTGAGTCTTGATAGTAGGAATACCATTAATATTCACATATTGATAAGGAAATCTTGCCATAATTCAACTATTTTAAAGGATTAACCCCAATAGCTACTTCCATAACCCCAAGGATTGATATTCGGGGTTACACTATAGGCTTGAAGATTGGGCCACTGCACAGGAACTGTAGATGGCTGACGAGCAGCAATAGCATCTACCTTGTCATCAAGAGCCTTGAAAGCAGCATTGAATTGGAGAGTTTGGTGATCATTTGAAATCTGGTTTCTCAATTGAGTAATAATATCACCCTGAGTATCAATCTTAGACTGAAGCTCTCTCTCTTTAAGAGCACAGAATTCACCAACAATCATTGCGTTTTGGTCTGCAATTGCCTTTACAATAGTATTGGTATTGCGGTCAGCCTGAGTAGACAGATTATTAGTTTGCTGACATACTGCCAACTGATCAGAAGCTTCATTCTGAGCAAGCTGCAAACGTACATTAGCATCATTCTGAGCCAACTGTGCCTGTAAAGCACTCTGATTAGCAGCTGCCTGTGACTGCAATGCATTAGTCTGATTAACAATAGCCAGTCTATTCTCACAGCAGCACTGACACAGGTTCTGAGCAAGGCTTGCATTACCAGCCTGAATAGCATTGATAGTCTGAAGACCACTCATACCTACTTGATTACCTACCTGATTGATTGAGTTCTGGAGAGAGAACAATCCATTCTTCACAGTCTCTACAGATGTATTGGTAATCTGAGCAATCTGGCTAAGTGCATCTGCACGGCCATTCAGAGCCTGAAGGATAAGGTCTGCTCTATCACCATTAGCTATCTGATTAGCCAAATAGCCATTGTTACCCATACCATTACCCCAGTTACCGTTACCTCCCCACATCATCCACATGAAGAGAATCCAAATCCAGTTCCAACCTCCATTGCCTCCAAAGCCACCATTCTGATTCAGAAGGGCAAGAAGTCCAGGGTCAATACCTGAAGCTTTACTAGCAGCTTCTGGAAAAACATAAACACCTTCATTATTTGCCATGTTTCTAAAAAATTAAATCGTTAAACATTAGAGTTATTTATCAACGTTGATGGTGCAAAGTTAGATAGATTTGCTTGGGACTTGAAACAATGCTAAAAATATAGATAACTTGTTGGATATAAGATAGTTAGAATAAATAATTGTTACTTAAAGGAGAAAAGCGTAAAAATGGCTACACATATAATTAAGGTACACGCGTACCTATTTAATAAATATTAACGGAATAAATTTGGCAGATAGGTAGATTATATGTACTTTTGCATTGTAGTTAAGCGGAGTTAGCTGCAAAAGACATACTGAAATTCACAGGTTATCCTGAATAGATACACCAGTAAATTTGAAATAATTGCAGTCCGTACTCCGCCTTGAGACTGCAATTTTTCTGTTTACTGGTTTTTATTATGCCAAAAACAATAAGACCCTTGGGAGTTATAGTCCCTTGAACAGCCTAGTAAGGTCCAGTGGATATATAGAGGTTCAGAAGTCGGGTTGTAGGAGTAGGCTTTATGCCACATAACTCTGAGATACAGGATAGCTTAAACCCCGATAGGTCGAAAATTTCTTGATTATAAAACTGTTCCCCACCAAGCTATGATGAAATAAAAGGTACAGGGTAAACGGGGCATTGGGGTTGAAGAATAGAAATCTACGAGTTAGAGAGTAATTGACCGGGCAGTGGAAGTTTCAAGATAATGAGCAAGAGGAATCATCCGTTAGGGACTTATTGTCTAATAACATCTTGTTACTTAGAATTTTAGTTAGAAACTTGGTAGTTAGAAAAACAATTAGTACATTTGCAGACAAAACAATAAGGATATGAGCAAGTGGGATGAACTTTCAATGGCTGAAAGGGCTGCTATGATGAAAGTAGCAGTTAGGAATGGTATTACCAATCTGTCTGATATTAGGGAGAAATATAATGAGTTTGCTGGGGGTGGCAACACTAAATCTGATGATGACCTTATAGATAGAATCATCCAAGAGGAAGGATTCAGCAAAAAGCCTGAGGATATTGGTGATGGTGAGATGACTTTGGGTTCTGGCTTGACTGCTAAGAAATGGCGTGATCTTTATGCAAAGAGAGGTAATAAGTGGTCTGCTGCCGATAATAGGAGAGCTGTTGCTGAAGAAGTGGCCAACAGAAGAAGATGGGCCGAGAGGAATATTCCTAACTGGGAGAAGCTTCCCGATAGCTCTCAGAAGGCATTGTTGTCTTATAAGTATAACTACGACTTCACTAGGAGTAATTCTCCAAAGCTATTCAAGGCATTAGAGGCTGGTAACTTACAAGAAGCTGCAAGGCAAATGAATGCTACCAGTAAAGACCCAAAGTTTAAGAAGGGATTACAGGCAAGAAGGCAAAGAGAGCAAAATTGGTTCTTATCAGATTTAAACCAGAGACCTACTACTGTCATGCCTGTAGAGACTCCTGTAAGCACTGCTGTGTATAATCCTTTTGCTATTCAACAACAAACTACTCAGGCATATCCTGTTATGGTTCCTGATGAGGATAGCTATGTAACTGCACATCCTTTAACTACAGGAGAACTAAAGGCACAAGAGATGAAGGAGAGATTTGATGCTGTTAATAGATTCAATGCCTTGATGAATATGATTGGCTTTGAGAATAATCCCTTACCCTCTTTTACTTCAACGAGTAATGTATTCTTAGACTCTTTATCACCTCTAATTAATGGTAATGCTGATGGTGGCAGGATTCATATTGCTCCTTCTAAGAGGGGAACCTTCACAGCTGCTGCCTCTAAGCACGGTAAATCTGTTCAAGAGTTTGCCTCTCAGGTATTAGCACACAAAGAGAATTATTCTTCTGCTATGGTTAAGAAGGCTAATTTTGCCAGGAACGCAGCCAAATGGCATGGGCTTGGAGGTAATCTTTTCTATCCTGGAGGAGATATTACTTATGGGCAACATTATTATGACTATACTATAGAAGGGCATCCCTAAGCTTATAGATAATTCTGGTAAAATGATAGTTGATTGGAGCAATCCTTATATATTCAGTATGGAAGGAAGACTATGCAGGTGAAAGAATCAGCACAGGAGAATTGGTTTAATAGGACATATAAGCTCAGGGTAAAATTAAGTAACAATTATACAGACCTGCGTCCTATCACATCTCTTGTTATAACTGCAAGAGATTGGGAAAATGGTATATATTATATAAATAAGATACAGCAAGACCTACTTAATAATGGGGTAATTCCCTTTATAATTAAAGGTGTTGAGGATTATACTAAACTTAAAACGTGTCAATCTGAACAAATAAGAGAGTTACTTCATTATGTTTGGAGGTCTTTTGAATATAATGAGAACAAATAAAAGGTGAGCCGAAACTCACCTTTTCTTTTTATCTACAATGTTCAATAGTATCTAACCAAACTTTAATATCTGTTTCTGATGTACCAATAGCATCAACCTCAACATTCTTGCTTCTAAGGAATTTCTCCAACTCATCAACTTTACTAGATGCTTCAGGCCACTTCAACTTAATAATACTCCTGAATCTTTTCATAAAGGGTTTGAATAATTTACTCTTAGTTAAATTAATAAAGTTTTCAGTAGCTGGTGGTGTGCTATTATTAAGTTCCGCTTCACTCCTGTGAAGCTTATCAGTATAGGTAATTGGCTGTACAGCAGTTTCTTCTTCCTCTTCCTCTTTCTTTTCTTTTTTCACCAGTTGGGCATTCCTCTCAGCTTGTCTTTGGTTGAGTTCATCAGGAGTAATTAACTCCCCAGTTTCTTCATCAACTACCATACCTTCCTCTTCACCTAAAATCTGAACTTCTTCAATGTTTTTTACATCCAACGCCTTTTTAGCAGCATCAGATCTTTCTTTATCAGCAGCTTCTTTCTCTAGTCTCTCTATTATTTTAATAGCTTCTGAGTCAGGAATCTCCTTAACTTCTTTGGTATTCCTATTAACTTTGATTGCTTCAGGATTCTCCTTATTTCCTAAAATATAAGTATTCCAAACACCATTGCTTTCTATAGGACTAATACCATTTTCAATAATTCTTCTATTGTAGTCTAAGTCTTTAATCAAGGCTTCATCTTGTACAGGAATACCTTTCAGATAGTATTTATTTTCATTAATGTCATAATTATAATATTGATGTTTAAATATTACCTGACTCCTATCACCGTTTCTAAAATCAGAATTTCTATTCACCTTTGGAGCACCATTATTTACTACCTCAGGCTGAATCATATTACCATCGGCATCTACACCATAGATACTATAAGAAGAGCCAGCAGTACTTAAAAGAGCTATATCAGTCTGCAAAGCACCAGCTTCATCATACTGCTGCAATAAGACATTACTCTGGAGCACTGACTTAGTAATATTGACTCTTGGATTCATTTCACTAAAAGCTTCCATGAAAGCCTGCCTGTCAAAGTTATCATCAAGAGTAAATGTCTTAAATGGCTTTCCGTCATGAACCAAAGACAGCACATTCTTACTCTTCATCAAAAGAACAGTATCTCCATCTTTATCAAAATAGAATATCTTGCTCAAATCCTCCACAGCCTGAAGTCTTGTAGCATAGTTAGGAGCTGTTACATTGTTCCAAAGCTCATTTACTCTATCCTTCAATTGTCCCTCTCTCATCTCATTGTAGAATAAGGGCTTCAAGTAGCTAGGAACCATCTTACCATTTCCAGCAGGAACCAATACAAAAGCACTGCCAGAATTTCTCTCCCGATTTCTTGGAACCATTACATCATTTAAATTAGCTCCTACTACTAAGAACTTAGTTAATTCTTGAATACCAAATGCTAAATCCTTTATCTCTAAGCCATGAGGATTTCTTATTGGGTCATTAACCAACTCACTGACACTTCTAAACTCAGGAACACTGTCAGTTTCTAATTGCTTGACAATATATCCTGGAATCAAAGACATAGGAACTATCTCAGTACTTAAATTCTCAGGAACATAATATCTATCATCAGGATGTGTTCTAAAAAATTCACCCTGCCCCCTCTTTACTAAACCATAACCATTAGCACTCTTTGGATTATTGCTAAACAGAATGTCATAAAGAGCAAGTTTCTCAGCACTCCTATTACCATAACCAGCAGTACCAATAACAAGGTATTTTTTACCATTACTTTCTAATACACCACCATTCTCATCATTATGAATACTGGTAATACCTTTGTTAACTTTGTTATCATAGTCCAGTACTAACATCAAATGAGTTTTCATATCCACATCATGAGTAGCATTATTTTCAGGTCTGACAACCATGAACTTTACCTTAGCATGAGGATTCTGCTTAAGTATTAAACCTAACTCTTGGTCGATGATATTCTGTAGCTTAATGCCAGCAGCATCTATCCAAGCATAGTATTTACTCATGCTATCATCAGGTCTTGCTCCTTGCTTATGCTCCAATTTACCATTATTCTTCAATGCATCAGACTTCCACTCTGCCATAGCATTACCAGACAGCGTGGTAGCACTAGTCTCAATAACATGTTCCCCAGTACCATTCTGAGCTGCAACATCTGTAGTTTCCTCAGAACTATGTACCTCTTTACTCCCACTGGTCTCAGACATCTGTTCATCTATAGTAGCAGATTTGCCTTGAACACTATCTCCATTATCAATAATAAGCTGTTCGCCCATATTGTTATTAACGGCAGAAGATTCCTTTTTATTGCTCTCAAGATTCTTTCCATCATTCTGTTCAACAAATTCTATCAGTTGTTGTGGAGTATTTATACCTAAGTCCTTCAAAGCCTTAGTTGCCTCTCTAACTTTAGTACTATTCTCCATAGAAGGAGTAGCGTCAGATAACTTATAACTCTCATCTAATACTCCAGCATCAACAGCATAATTTATAGAAGGCTGTAAAGTACCCTGCATAGCAATACCAAGAATTAACTTACCCTCCTTTGTATCTCTAGTTTCCTTTTCACTCTCAGTATAATAATCCCAATTACTCTTTTTTTCACCAATTTGAGACTTCATACTAGAATGGTATGAAGGCTTTAATACTATAGGTTTACTATAATCTATAGGTTCAGAAGCTTCTCCTTGCTGCTCTGCCTTATTTGCATCACCAGTAACAGGAAAGAAATTAGAATCTACAAGATTACTACCATCAGGTTTATTCTCTTGTGCCTGCTGTGCATTAGCAGCTTCTTGAGCTTTTGCTTGAGCTTCTGCCATAGCTGTTTTAGCATCTTCCTCAGCTTTCTTTTTTCTCTGAGCCTCTGCTTCCTCACGCTGTTTTCTTTGCTTTCTATTCTCAATAGTAGTAGCATCACGCTGGTAGCCTATCTGCTCCAGCCAATTAAGCACCTTTTCAAAATCTTGAGATACTTGAGAATCATCTACATCGTCAATAACTTTCTCTAAGTTAGCTATAATACTTTCTCTATTATTGGCTGATTCTACTATATTAGAAATAGATTTACTGATATTATCCTTCCATTCCTGGCTCTCTTCTGAGTTATTTATTACTGCATCAATATCAGCCACTACCTTACCCCATTCCTTTGCATCAGCAACTTGCTTCTGATATTGTGGCAACAACTGTTGCTCCTCAATAATATCAAGAAGTTTAAGATTCTTATTCCTTAAAGTCCTATAAACATAATCATTCTTTTGTTTCTGACTAATATCTCTCCTACCAACAAGAGCTTGATCCATCTGGTTAATATACTCTGCCATTATCTGAGCATTTCTATTATTGATAGTCTTCACAGCATTTTTGGCCGCCTCCTCTTGCTGTTTCTCCAATTGCACAGCTGCTGCATCAGGATTCCTGGAAATTCTATTATAAGAATCTTCATTTTGATTGACTCTAGTAGTAAGGAGGGCTATGTCCTGAATCTTCTGAAGAGCATTAGGATCTTGTTTCTTCAATTTGCCTTCAAGCTTCTCAATCTGTTTCTGTTGCTTAGCATTATAAAGTCCTCTATTATCCAGATGCATCATTCTGGCTCTAGTTACAGGGTCAAGAGCCATTATCTCATCAGCAGATAATATCTTACTCTTATCTCCTTTCTCCCAAGTAGCAAGAGATTCCTCTAACGCTTGCTTCTTCTCTCTGAATGAAGTAAGATTATCTTCATGGAACATCTTCTCCTCTACAGCATCGTCATAAGCATCTTTTGCCTTTTTCAAGGCAACCTGAGCTTGGAATATTCCTTCACTAGTAGTAGCTTCCCTAAGATTTTCTTGAGCTTCATTATAAGCATCAAGCTTCTTTTGTGTTTTATCTACAGCATCTGTAACCTTACTAATAAGTACAGGCTCAGCGGCAGTATAAGCCTTAAGCATAGAATCAGCAGTCTTCTTACCGCCATAAGTAGCAATTAGGGATTCTCCAGTAGGAGCTTCTTCTCCAACAGAAGTATCCCCAATTTCATCCTTCATTGTTTTTATCCTATCTCTCCAATGGTTGTCAAGAGCCAAAGATAGCTTCATTTTAGCCCTTACAATAGGAACTATAGGATAACTCATACCTTCCTCTACCTGCTGAATATGCTGCTCCGCCTCATTATAAGCTTCATAGGCTTCCTGCATCTTTCTTGCATTCTGGCCTATATTCTGTAAAGCTAATTCAGTATTTTGCTCTGTCTGAGGAATAGCATTATTGGAATAATACTGTGCCGCAAGATTGGAAAGCTCTTCATCAGTAAAATCATGTTCTTCCACTCCAAGTTTAGCAGCTCTCTCAATCAAAGCTTTTCTGTCATTAACTACGGAGGACAAAGTAGTTGGATCTTTCTCATCTTTAGCAAGACCATTAAGGGCATCAATAGCATTGAAAGCTTGAATGAATCTCATAGTTTTCTCATCCCCAACATTAGCTGCATTGTCTCTACCAATATCAGATGCTACAAGGTTCTGGATTACATTGAAGTCATCATAGTTATCAAGTAAATCATTAACATAGTCAGCATGACGCTGCATATCTCTCATGTTCTGCTTCTTGCCATAATACTCATTAAGCACACCATTCTGAATAAAAAAACCTAATCTATCTCTCCAATTATCCTTCCAACTAATATCTTCTATAATAGAATTGCCTTCAGAATCCCTTTCAATCATACCATCAGCATCTCTCTTATATCTCTGAAGGAAATTATCCCTATAAGCCTGTCTTCCTTCCTTAGTTGCAAGAGAGGCAATATTAGTAAAATGGAGATTGGAGGAAACCAAACTACCAAAGCCACCAACTAAAGCAGCTTCTCTGGTAGTCTCTTGTCCAAGAGAATTATTCAAACCCATCCAATAAGAGTATGCTCCATCAGCAAAACCATAAGTATCAGCAGTTGATTCACCAGTCCTATAATCATGGAGATACCTATTAAAGCTATCCTCATTGATTCTCTCAGCTGCATCTACCATCATATCATCAGTGCCATTAGTCCAAGCACCTCCCCAGAACATACTACCTGCTGTCTTACCAAGAGATTTCCATTTCTCTGCATTGGTAAGAGTCTTTCCTATATCAGTAGCTAATCTCTTTTTACCAGCACTTGTAGTTATTTCTCTAATGCCGTTAAATGTCTGTTGTGCCTTTTGAGCAACAGAAGTAGGGTTGCTATATAGGAACTTCCTATAACCAAAGGTATTAACCAATCCATATTTAATAGCCTCAGGCCAGAAAGTATTAGTAGCAGCTTGACCAGCAGAATTAATAGCTTCTTCCTGCATATCAGCATATTCCTGGGTACTCTTTTTTTCAGTAACCTTTTGCTGAACTAATTCACCAAGCACTTGATCTTGAGCTTTTGCTTTAATCATCTCATCAAGTTTGGCTTCATCAACAATTTGCTTTTGACCATTTTCTCCAAGAGAAGCTATATACTCCTTTTTCATCTCAGAAGCTCTTGCCTCAACTAAGTTATCTACAAACTGCTTGTACTTATCATCTGAATTATACTGATTGTAGATGTCATTTCTGCTCACCTCCAAAGCATTCTCTTCCAGATTAGCCATATTCTGAGCTAAAGTCTCTTGGAATGCCCCACGTTGATAAGCTTCAGCTATACCTAAAGCACCTGCTCCTCCTTGCAGTACTTGACCAAATCTAGTCTCAGCAGTAAGTAACTTACTAGTAGCATTAGTAAATGCACCAGCAGCCCTTCCTAATTTACCCATATAGTTGGCTGTACTCATGGCCTTACCAAAAGCACCAATACCAAAAGGTATTAACTGGGCGCCAGCATCTGCCAAACCAAAGGACATCATTTTAAAGGACTCATAAGCCAGATCTCTATCATCATTAGGATTATAAGCAACTTTATAAGGACTGCTACCAAGTTTCTCATATTGCTTGGCTAAATCTGCATCCCACACACCAAACTGTTCCTTTCTTGTCCAATCTTGTGGATTAAGAATACTTTCATTATTACTACCAGCAGTACCAAAGACACCAACATTCTTACCCATGTTATATAAGGTAGTTCTGTCTATCTGTTCTGCATGTACTGGATGAAAGTTTCCTTCGTTATCCTGATAACCTTTACCTTGAGGAGTATTTATAACTCTCTGGTCATCCAAGGGCAATACTTCTCCTCTGTCATCTATATATACAGTAGGCTTATCACCAATAGCATCAGCAACCATAAAACCAAGATTGCCAAAGCCATTGATTTTATCCATTGTATAACTAGTAGCAGCAATAGCCACATCCTTAGCAAATAAAGCAGCTCTTTTACCAAAGCCTTGATGATCATGGATATACCTCTTAGCCTCATTGTTCAAAGCAGTAGAAGCCATCTCAGGAGACATATAACGATCATAAACAGCTTTCTTGGCAAGAACCTGTCTCATATCATCAATAGTAAAGTCCCGCATCTCAGAAGAAACACCTTCTCCCTCTATGACTCCATAGTGAGAGGCATACTCTGGAATACCTAAATTTCCAGTAGCAGCATTAGGAGTAATAGCGGCTTTAAACAATTTGGTAGTTTCTTCATCGCTATTTCCTACAATAGAAGGATCACCAGAGTTATATACCTGACTTACCACATCACCCAAAGAAGCTGCTCTACTATCTGATTCATCATTATAGATATGCTCAAGAATAGCATTATTTCTATCTTGAAGAGCTTTCTTAGCACCTTCACCACTACCTAAAGCAGACAGAGCATCAGCAGCTTTACTGCCTGTAGAAGTACTAAGCATAGAAGAACCCATAGAAGCACCTAAAGGCATAAAGGCTCCAGCACCACTATTAGACTGAACTTCTGCTTTTGTGTCTATAGTATTAAGATGCTTTTGCCAATTCTCTTCAAACTCAGAAGGCTTTAAGTAGTCACTTTCCAGTACTCTAAGCTTAGCATCAGTAGACATTTGAGAGTACTTCTCCCAGTCTTTGCCTAAACCTCTGCTGTTATCCCTTGTACCATCTGCATTAAAGGGATTATACAATTTATCAAATTCCTCTCCAACAATAGTATCTCTAAATAAATTATTGCGCGTATTAATGTCTGGCATGGCCTTAAACTGGTCTAAACCAAACTTATCAATAAACTGCTTATTGCTGTAGAGATTATTTATATAAACTGGATCATAGTTATGTGCAGCTATCAGCTCTTTATTTCTTTCAACAAAGGCATCATAATCCTGTTTTGATAGATTACCAAGACCTTTTAATCCTTGCAATCCTTGAGGTTTTACTATAGGCATATTCTTCTACTCTTTAATTATTCTGGAATATCATTATCTCCACCGCTGGCATAGCCAACTTCATCATTGCTTGTGGCACTTCTCTTACTCTCCCTAGGCTTAACTACATAGACATCCTCATTTGTAGAGTCATCAAAGAAGAAACCAGAACCATCTATCTTTGTAGAACCAGCAGGAATAATATAAATCTCATAGTCACTAAGACGGCCATTACCAACAGCATTTCTTACATATTCATTGGTAATATTTCCATGGGCATCTACTAATTGAGCATATTCTTTAGCAGTAAGAGACCTAATGTTACCAGCATCTTCAAGTGGACGTGCCATAGGATCTTTATCATCCTCCTGAGACCTATACTTACTACCACTCTTAGCACCAATCATAGTTACATCTTTATTTCTTGTGTCATAAGCTGTACCAGATCTTCCAGGTTTACCAGATGCCTTGGCTTTAGCAACTGCTTCTGCCTTTTTAAGAGATTGGTCGTTTTTTGGATGGTATACACCATTCTCATCATAACCAGCCATCTTCAACTGTAAATCATGCTGCCTCACACTTTCCTTATGGTTGGCCCATCCCAAAGCATTACTTGCTGCCTGTGCTGCTGTCATGACACCAGGATTATTCTCAACCTTTTTGCTTTCATTATATACAGCACCTTCCATGATACCATTGATGACATTCTGTCTGGCTCTTTTATAGTTAGCTCCAGTCAGATTACCTGTAACACCTCTGGCATCCATAATATCATTAACAGCTTGGTTAAACTCAGGAATACTCTCCAAGTTTTGTCTCCATGCTGCCAATACCTCAGGAGTATAGCCTTGTGTCTGTGCTATTTCCTGATAGTACTTAGTGATATTCTGTACTTGTGTATTACCATAGATTCTACCAGATGCTGCCTGAGCATACTGGGCACCTTCCTTTCTCAAATCTTCACCAGACACATTATAGAGATTAGGTGTATTATCTCCAAGGAATTGGTCTATCGAGAGATTATCCACAGCATAAAGCAATGAAGGATCCTTAGATGCCATTTGTCTTCTCATCTTCTTCTCTTCCTGCATAGCTAAGTCTGCCCTGTCCAACTGACCTATCTCTCCTTGATACCTTCTCTTCAGATTCATCAAGGACTTCTTGTTATTTATATTCAAGCCATGCTTGGCTAAGTCATCTGCTTGTTTACTCAGCTCATTAGCATAGCCTTCATATATACTTCTTGCCCTACTGCCTTCAGGTAAAGTCTCTGATAAATATTTGAACTTGTCGCTCTTATCTACCAAATCTTCAAAGGCAGCTTCCCGCTTCTCATATTCATCCTTATACATAGCAAGAGGTGTCATCATCTCTTGCATGCTAAAGGGTTGAAAACTTGAATCTATAACAAAAGAATAATTCCCGTATGGCATATTCTACTCTCCCATTAATAAGTTAAACCTCTTTTTCTTCTCACCTTGCCACCCTTGGATGCCTTTCTGGTATATCTTTTACCTGTGTAAGAGTCTCCAAGATTACCAAATACACTATCAGCAGCTAAGTCAGATACCATGTTCCATTGGGCATTCTCCCTACCCAAGTCTGATATTCCCTTGAACAACTGGCCTAAGTTACCATACAAGCTATTATACCAACCGTTATTAGCAGCCATCTTCTGGGCAGCTGCCTGTAAAGCCAAGTGTGCTTGAGTATTCCTATTCTGATTCAAGGCACTAGCATTAAATTGTTGGTTCTGGTTATAGGCATCTGCATTATACCTGTCAGTACCTCTGTTAAACTCTGCAACTCTTTCTCTCTTTGCATCATTATATTCAAGAGCTTGTCTGTAGAGATTACCATCAGCAATCTGATTATTATAGCTATTAGCCAACAGTCCTGCCATTCTTGAAGGTGAAGCACTATTCAGTATAGCCCTATCAGTAGCTCTTGAATTGGCATCCATTCTATTCTGCTCATACCAAATATCCATTGGTCTATAAGAAAGATAATTGCCAATAGGCTTATATTTAGCCAAAGCGGGATTGCCTGTCCTTGTTACAGCAGCATCCAGACTGGCAGTATCAGGCCTACCAACACCGAGTGACATCAAACCTAAACCTACAGCAGGACCAAACAGTCCAGCATATCTTGGCCATTCAGCCTTATGCCTTGGAGCTACTGCATCTCCAACAGTTGCACTCTCAACAGCTGCTGCCTGAGGATTAGGCTTATCGTGGTAAATAACTGTATCACCATTAGGCAAAGATACCTTTCTAATCTCAGGGCCTACTACATTAGGATCAAGTTCTCCCTGGATATAATCATCATCTCCCTCCAAGGCATGGAAGATTCTTTCTTCAGCAACCGCTTGCTTTACTGCATTGTCTTGGGCTACAGCCTCCTCAACAGCATCCTGCCATGTGGGAGTATAGTGCTGAATGCCATAAAGTCCATCATTTCTTGCAGCCTTGTAAGCCTCCTGCCAACCATTAATAAGCCTACCGTCCTTGTCAAGATACTTATTGGTTCTACCTGTATTATCATCAATCCACTTGAAGTACTTCAATCTTTCCTCATCAGTAGCATTATTAAGGATGTAATCAGTAAATGCCTTATAAGCATCACTATTCTCCAGTTCCTTAATATCTCCCTTATAAGTCTTATCTACCTTATACTTATTATCAGGAACACCCTTCAGCTTGCTATACTCATTGACAGGACTCCAGAACTGATCCCAGAGATAACCACCTTTGGGGAATAGGTGTCCACCATCAGCCATTTCAGGAGCCATACCTACATTAGCCTCAGTACCATCAGATTGCTGTTGCATCATGGCTACTTCTTCAGGGCTGGGTTGCTGCATAGCTGCTTGTTCAGCCATTGCCTGTTCTTGAGCTGACTGTTGTGCCATAGCTTCTTGCTGGGCTGCTTGCTGCATGATAGCAGTCTGCTCCTCAGGGCTTAATGCATCAAAAGCTTCCTTGGCTCTTTGGGCTTCCATTTCTTTCTTTTGTCTCTCCTGCTGCTCTTCCAAGGTTTGCATTTGGGCTTTAAATCCTGCTTCACTAATGGGATCTGCTGGTCTCTCTGCAATTTCCTTCTCCAGCTTCTTTGAAATATCTGCAAAGGTAATATCCTTCTTCTTAGGCAGATGAAACAGCTTCTTAGTGGCTTCATCAGCCAGTATTCTATTACTGTACACATAGTCATTATACACAGTCTCCCCTTCCTCAACAAGATTTGGAGTGCCTTCTGAATCAACTCCAAGCTGTACACCATCATTAGGATTCTCACTATGTGTTCCTCCTGCATCTATGTGAGTTAATTTTGTTGGCCAATCACTTCCATGAGCCTGAAGATTTCCTCCAAAGGCAAACATACTATTAGGTGTACCAGCAAACATGTTGGTCATTTGATTCTTGTTTTCTGCATTCTTTCTCTTGGTATTCAGCAGGTCTGACATAAAGCCATACTCTATAGCTCCTACTCCATTGTTATCCAATGGTCCACCAAATGCACTATAATTAGCTAACTCCATATTTATCTGGTCATTTATCAGGTTGTTGATATTATTTTTTTGGTTATTATATGCAAAGGCTCTTGCCTCCTTGAACCTTCTTTCCAAGTCTGCTTGCATCTTACTGCCCCTACTGGTAAACCAACCATCTTCATAGACATCATTGGCATTGGTATGAGCAGTCACATCCTTTATATCATCCAATGAGGTAGCACCATTAAATGTATTATAGTCTGCTATACCCTCATTGACTCTCTTTAGTTTCTCCTGATCAGTTTTGATACCAAATGAAGCATTGGTTAATTCACCTAATACTTTAAGTCCAGCACCTGCAAGAGCTAAGTAAGGCTGACCACTTGAAAGTCCTGCTTGAGTTAATGCTACACCTGCATCACCCATAACATTACCAGCCCCTGACTCTCTGCCACTTGCAAGATGGTGCATTGGGTCTAAGGTGTCCCATATGCCCCTTCTCTCACCAGTATTGATAGAACCTAATACACCAGCTGCTGCTCCTGCTATACCCCAGCCTGCACCACCTTTGCCAAACAGCCCACTAAGCTTTCCTTTGCTACTCAAAGCTGTTGCACCAAGATTAGCAGCCATACCCATTAGCCCTGAGTCTTTGCTTGTGCCAGCATTAATGTCTGTCAACTGAGGCTCTTGGTTAGTTCCAAAACTATTAGCCATCTGCCTGTAGTTATTTTGGGCATTCTCAACAGTTTGGTTAACATCTGTCTTAAAAGCCGTCATACCCAAGGGATTACTGAAGTTATAGGTAGTCTGAATATTAGGAGCTGTCAGAGCAGGGGTATTAAAAATATTACTCTTTCTTGTCAAACTACCACTAATAGGAGTAGTAACAATAGGAGCAGTATAGCTATTTTGAGCATTACCATAGATACCTCCACCTTGATGCTGGAAAAAGGTTCCTTGGCCATAACCTCCATAATCAAAGAGATTTGCCTCTTGCTCAAAGGCTGGTCTGTTCCACCTGTTTACTGTGTACAACTTATTTTTCTTTGTCATAATAAGTACTTATTTTGATTGCAAAGATAAGAGTAATCCTTAGAAACTCATAGAAGCTAACATTGGATATAAAAAGAGGTAAGGAACTTCCTTAGAAACCCCTTACCCCAATCACTCGAATAATAATGAAAAAAATAAAAAAGACACCCATCTCTTCACAGAGATCATACAAAGTAAGTCATCATCACATCATGTATTTCTGTTCTGCTTAAGCTCTCTCCACTCTCTGCTGGAGCCTTTTGTAGCTTCAAGTACAGCCAAGGATTCCTCATCCTGTCTCTGCCACTATGGTCAATCTCAGCAGGATGGAAGGTATTGTCAAATGTAGAGTCAAATACATCTACAAGCTCTGCATTGTTTCTTGGTATATCACATCTCCACATCCTGAACTTCCTCTTCAAGGTATCATTGCCTCCTGCACTACTATGGTGCTTAAAGGCTGCATGGCCATTCCTGATACCAAGATGTGCAATACCTCTCTGATACTCATTCCAAGTCTCCAAAGAGTCAAAGGGCAGTGTGAAGTTAAAGGAGGTACACCTGCCTGTATTTTCGCTGTACTCACCAGTACCTTCATTATCTACACACGCCCTGAACTCTAAGTTAGTAAATATCTTGTCTGTGGTAGGCTCTGGATTACCTACCAATGTAGTACTATAGTGCTTATTCTCTCCAAAGAACTGACAATACTTTCCTGCCTGATGTTTCCAGAGAGTACCATCAGCCTTAATCCATACACCAGTATCATTGACATTACAGAGGAAAGGAGTATCCTCATAACTATAGAAACTGGTAAATGCTCCAAGCTTCTCAGAGAAAGCCACACATTGTCTCTTATCCCAGAAGAGAACATCTTGATTCATCTTGTCATAGCCAGCCCTGAAGTTATTGAAGTAGTCAGGAGTCCAATCCATATCAGCAGAAGGAATGGTACACTTAGACCAGCTATTCATACCTCCTGATACTGACAAGTTATTCAGCTGACCATTAAACAAGAAGATGCTCTTGTCATTATTGTCTATGAAGTATATGCCTGCTGGAGTAGTAGCCATAGCCCATTTGTTACTACAACCAATAGTGTCTGATATATAAGCCTTACCATCTACCTTACCACTATTGCCTATCTCAATGGGAGTACCCTCTACAGTGCTTATCTGTGCCCTCTCATTATAGAGTATCTGACTAATACCAGTATCCTGGAAACAAAGCAGCTTGTCATTGAATCTTGTCAAGCTATTCACCTTACCCTTATCACCATCAAGCTCCATACTGCTTGCAAGAGTAACATCAGTCCACTTATCTGTAATGGCTTCACTCTCCTTGGTAAGACTCCAAGTTATCTGATTTGGGTAATTAGTGTCCCTCTGAGTACCATCGTATGTTATCTTATAGGTGAAGAAGTTATCCATCTGACTGTACACAGGATTCAGCTTATTGAAGTTGATAGGACTCATGTGCAGGTTACTTCTCTGACCTCTGTTTCTGTCATACCTGCCATCAATATTTACATGAGTCTCAAGCATGAAGCTGCCAATCTCTACTACCTGATTAATATCATCAAAGGTATAGGCATAGGTCTTCAAGCAGTCCCATCTCTGGAAATAGGTATCACCATAGTCATAATAATAGGTAGTAGCTCCTTCACTATTCAAAGGCACAGACTCACCACAAGGAATCCAGTTATGCTCTCTCAGGATGTCCTGAGTCATACCACCATAGATATTATTTACACCCTTTCTAAGTTCTACTATAGGAAGAATACTGTAAGAGCCACTCATATCTGTAAAGATTGGAGTTATGTCTCCCTCATGCTGGATTACTACATGAGGAGTGGACTTGTACTTCATTCTCACAGAAGCCTTCTTTGCTATAAGTTCTTCATAATCATCTCCAGCAGGGGCGTCAATAAATGTATCCACCCAGGATCTATTAAGCCAAGCTTTTATCCTTCTTTTAAGGGTAGTCTTTGCTGACTCGCCTTCACCCTCTGTCACTTTATACTCTCCCAGCTTACACCATTCGTTTGAAATGAAAGAAGCAGGAGCAGATCTGTCACCACTAAGTACCCTCCAACAGAAATAGTGTGGTTCAGGTGAATTAGGACTAAGGGTAGTATCGACATTACCTCTATATATTTTGTTAAATAGAGTATCATCGTTTGGTTCTCCCCCACCAGTATCAGCAAGCTTTAATATAATATTCTCATCACTATAGAAAAGCTGGGCTTTAGTAACATTCTGATAACTACCCCCTTCATTTTTCCAATAGGTATTTGCAAATCTGAGATTAGAAATTACCTTCTTCTTCAACAGAGCTGATGCAGTTCCCAAATTTGCTGCCCTTGAAATATCGTTATTTAGAGAACCATTTCCCTGCCAAGGATAAACAGGCCACTTAAATGCAACTTCTGGATAAGGCCAAGGAGTTAACACATCAGTATCAGAATCATCTATGGAAAAGTCATCGTAGAACAATCCAGTTACTATACCATAAGAAAGGGGCTCGCTGAAAGACTTATGAATGAATCCAGCACCCTTTGAGGATATGGGAGCTGTCTCAGTCTGAATATCAATATCAGAGAAAGTTCTTTCAAAGCCCACATTACCAATACTGTGAATGCTAAGACTACTTCCAGACAAATCAAATGTTTGGAATTGCTCATCAAACTCTGCATCAGGAGTATGTAGTGTTTCTACATCATTGGTCACATAAAGTCTTGCATCAGGAAGAATTTCCGCATCACCAGAAGTAACTCTGTAGAAGTTTCCCTGTATCTCAGCTGATCTAAATGTTTCTGGATTAAAAGGCTCTCTTTCGTTTAAATCTTGGGCTGCATAAGTAAGACTTGTATCAACTCCTTCATATAATCTTGTTGGAGATATAGTACCATCATTGACAGTAACCGCATCCTGACTTAATACAGGTCTAAAGAACCAAGATGACTGATAGCCCTTTTCTCTATCCTTGATAGTATGGCTAAGTACTCCCTGACATACTACAGTCCTATCTTTCATAGTGGGGAATACGGCAACACCCCTTACTCTTCTATAACCATTGTTGATTAAAGTCTGTGTAAGACTACTACTTACAGTGCCTACAAAGACAGGAACAGAAATGTTTGCACCACCATTACTTTCATTGAACCTATTAGTTACTTGGTAGTCATTCCGATAGAAAGGTTCACTCCATTTACCACTCTTATGCTGGAACTGAACACCAAGTCTATAGGTGTCTCCGCACTTAAAGCCACTGCAAGGAGCCAAGTTCTTATTGGCAGTATCTACTGAAGATAGTTGGTTATAGTAGATATAGGAATCAGTTGATACCTTCAGAGGCTCAATGGTTCTTGTACCTTCACTAATGCTTACTCCACTCTTAATAGTTCCACCCCAGCCTTGAAGCTCATTCCTATTGATAGTAATATTACCCAAGAACAAGGTATTATCCTTTTGCTCCATAGTGCCAGCCTTGATGACTTCACCACCCTTATAGAACAGCTCTTGAGGGTCTATAGTGTCACCAATAGTACCAGTATCAGTAAAAGACACATAGTTCTGACCAGCATTAAGACCTCTAAGGCTAATGTCCTGAATCCTCTTGCAGAAGGGTACAGCATTAATGCTGGTTCTCTGTATGGAATAAATCCTCAGGTAATCAAACTTACTATCTATATTAGTTATGGTTATGGTAAATGTATTATCAATCTTCTCCTCAGGGCTACCGCCTCTATCAGTAAAAGATATAGGCAGCAAGGGAGTAGTATAGAAGATATTGCTCTCCTGACCAAACTTATAGTAGTAGGTAAAGGCATACTGAATGACTCCAGGAGCAAACATGCCACCATTGCCAAAGTTCTTCTTGACAGTAACAATCTCTCTGAGGTCAAGCTCTGGAACAAAGTCAAACCTTGTTTCTATGCCACTACCACTGGAAGTATAAGTGTTTACTATATTGATAACTCTTGGTTGATTAAGGTTGTCATTCCAGTAAACCTTCTGCACTATGTTAGACTCAAAACTAACAAGAGTCTCTAATGGATTGGAAGACCTGAAGCCAAGATTACCCTGATACAATGGAATACCCATCATGACAGTCTTATTAGTATCAGCATACCTCAGCCTGTATATATTGTCATTACCATTGTTGTCTGTAGTGAACAGTACCAAATAGCCATTCAGCACAGCAGTACCAATAGGAATACCTGAGATAGTAAGAGGAGCATTGGTAATATGACCATTACTCTCCTTATTGACAGAGATACTCTGAGTACCCTTCTCAGTCACCCAGCTCATGAGGGTGTTATTCTCATTGGTAGCTAACCTTAGATTAAAGTTCTCAAAGGCAAACTCAGGGTTAAAGGCAGAGACAGATAAATCCCTGTTCATTCCCTTAGTCTTCCAAGCCATCAGTTTCTTCATACAATTTACTTCTTTTATTGTTTAAAATTGAAAAGCACCATAACCTCTCTCAGAAAATCCCTACAATTCACTACAACTATCCAATGATTTCTCCAATGATCCAACGATTTCTCCAATGATTTCTTTACTTATCTAGGTGATTTCTCTCAGAAATCCATAGGATTTCCTTCAATTATCACGATGATTTCTTCAAGAAGTTACGGCACTTTCCACTACTTTTCCTTAGGATTTCTGCTCCACAATAACCTCTCCAAGAGCACTAACCTGCTCAAGAGTCCAGTCATTAGAAGCCATCAGCTGACCAAAAGCCTCTTCACTAATAGGCTCAAAATCCAAAGCAATCTCCTTCTTGGCAATATCCTCCAATGCCTGATTGACAAGAGTCTGGTAGCCTTTGAACAGCTCTACAAACTCATTGTACTCATTTTCACTCATTGGGAGATTCTCCTCATTCTTAGCCTTCATCTGCTCATACTGCCTTGCCTTCTGGAAGTTCTGGGGGAACTCATCATCAGGCATCAGTTCCTTCTGGGCACTCTGAACATCTGACTCATAAGACACAGCAACAGCTTTTAAAGCCCTTGTAATCTTCCATATCTTCACTCTGTCATCATCTGATAGCTTCTGATACTTAGCACCAGCAAGAACCTTATAGGCCATTGCAATGTCTTTACATTCTACTCTTTTTTCCATTTTCTCCAAAAATTTAAATTATTAACTATTAGGGTTGACGTAACTTATATTCATTACAGCATTTTCAATGGGTTCTACATTTGTTCCACCAATATACATAAATAATCTGACAGTAATGCGCAATCCTGAACGGTAGCCTGGGAAGAAATCCTCTTGACCACCAGTACTTGTTGGAAGCTTTCCATACATGGATACCCATTCTGTTTGCTGTCCTTGTGGTATTTCTATATATCCATCAGAAATTGTTTGCCAACTTGAATTACTTGGCTCTAACCAATAAGCAACAGAAGTCATACCTTCACGAATAGCTTTTATATAAAGAGGTCTTCCATCAGAGGGAGCTGTTCCGTGTTCTCCAATAAAATAGAGTTTGTCCTGAGTTGATACTCCAGAATCATACTTATTTATTTCAAAATTGAAAAGTCCTCTATTGGATGTACTTATAGATGTATAGGGTAAATTCCAAGAAGTACCTGTAACATTTGTAGCACTTATGTCAAAACCAACTCCTTGTACCGATAAGCCTAATGGATGCAAGGTTCTATACTGATTCAAATGGTAACTAAGAAGAAGGGGATAGTAAAAGTCCCATACTTTAGATGGGGTATTACTTGTATTCTTCTCCGTTTGGGGCATAAGCACATAGAGGTCATTAGAACTCCTTGTTGTTATCATTCCAGCAACAGCACGGTATTTCTTCTCTTGATTGGCTTCAACTAATCCTGTTAATGGAACTTCAACCTCTACATAATTGTATCCACTTTGATCCATGAAAGTAATGTTTACATCTTCACAAGTTCTTATATTATCGCTAGCATACCATATATTAGAAGCCCTGCCTTCTTCAAATAAGGTGACAAAGAATCTAAAGTTTGAATAGTTAGCACTTGCAAAAATTTCTTGCAAAGAAACTTCACCTCCTTCACGCACATATACTTCTATACCAAAAGTCAAAGAAGATCTTGCAGCAGTATTAATATCCAGATAGCTTATATTATCTTTTACAACATACCTGAAGGATGAGTCTGCATCAGTGTAACTGAATCCTTTTAAATACACCTTACAAGGAATAGTTGCACCATTATAATAGCCAGTTATACCTGGATTGCTCACATTAGCATAGTCATGGAGTCTAAAAAATTCCGATAGATTTGCATTTACTACACCTCTTGGCGTAAGATAAGTCCAGCCATCATAAGTGCTTTTTTGATCTGGGGTTAAACCACTCCATCCATCCATAATATTCTGAGCTATCTCTCCTTCAGATTCAAGGTCTGCAACATTATCACTATAAAATGGATAAACTAAGCCATGTGGCCATTGATCTCCAGTACTTGCGCTTCTCTGAGCTGGTGTTGGGGACATAATACCATTAAATCTCATGGGTTTGAATTTAGCCCACTTATTTATTTTAGCATGCTCACATAATGTCCTTAAACCAGAAGATTGAACATCAAGTGCTTTTTGTACATCTACTATGCTAACAGGATCTGTTATTCTTCCATTGCTATATGACATACTACTTTCCTCCCTTCTTTAAACATGCAATACCACCAGTTACCTCAAGAGTACCATCTAAGGTATAACAAGTCTTTGTAGAGTCATAGGTAAAGGGATGCTCTACAGGAGCATGCTCTACCTTAACTTCCTTGACAATCTCTTTAGTAACTTCCTTAATTGTCTCACTCTTCTTTGCAGCAGTAATCAAAGCAAATATACTTGCTGCTAATGCTAATACAGCTACTATTAATGTTAATATCTCCATAACTCTTCCTATTTAATTATGTTGTGGGTGCTATAATATATGGAGTAGTGCCTACCATTAACTTGAGAGCATTTCCATCCCAATAAAGATATACATCAGGAACTCCATGTTCTATATCAGCTGAATTCAAATGTAACTTATTACCCTGAAGATATATATCACAGTTTGTTCCAAGCATCCATAATTGACCACTACTGTTAAATGTTGCTCTGCCAGCATTATTACCAAACGAGATAACATTATCTCCAGTAGTTGTAAACTTTAAATTACGACGATTATCATCAGCATCATCTTTCTCAGTAAAGCCGTTGGTAAAGCTCAGAGTATCTGTAACAGTAAGATTACCAATGCTGGGAGAACTACCACTCGAAAGACCTAAAGCACTAATACCACCTGTTGCATAGAGATGACCTGCATAACCGTCAGCACCAATAATCTTAAGAGTATTATTTGCCTCACATATAATCTTTACAGCACCAATCTGGATATAATCATTTGCCGTACTACCAATAATAAGACCACTACCTTCAATAGTTAGCTCTCCTGCCGAGGTTTCTTTAAGTCTTGTGGTATAATTTGATGAGGCACCAGGCTGTTTAAAATCTATATATCCACCTAAATTATTCAGTTTTCCATAAGTATTAAGTTCTAGACCTATAAAGCCCTTAACAACAGAAGTAGGGTCATTTACACCGCTACCTGCATCAATGGTACCTAAAACTTTTCCTCCTGATATTCCACATCCCCACCAAGTAGTACTATTAGGCACAGCATCTATTATGCCATAATCAGAGAGAGTTGTTGGATTCGCGCCAGATGTTACTCTGCCGTATGAATCAATAGTAACCTTTGTATATGTTCCAGTAGTTAAGTCAGGAATTGTGGCAAGAGATATTGTACCAGAAGTGGTAATTGGAGGGTTATTCGTTCCTGTTGTTAAACCTGTACCAGCAGATATTGAAGTAACTGTACCGCTACCTCCAGGAGTAGAACCCCCTGTGTAAGCAATGATTAATTCATTATTAGTACCTAAGGTAAGTCCAATATTACTTCCTGCAAACAGATTTAAAGTTTCACCATTAGTTACAAAAGGCTCATACTGAGAAGTAATTGAATTCCAAAGTGCAACACTTGACACACCACCAGTGCCAGAAGGTGCTGTTGCCCATGCAGCTTCAAGTGTTCCACCATTATTTATCACCTTTAGATAATGTCCTTCATGTCCTGTCATACTTGGTAAAGTACCAGTAGGAGTAGCCCAATCCAAAGTATAAGTTGGATTTTCTGATGTACCACCAACAGCGAGCCTGAGATATCCATCTGTGTCAGTAACTTCTTGGTGAGATATGTTATCAAAGAACTCTGCCCAACTATTAGCAGTGAGGCCACCACCTCCACCTCCTCCACCACCAGAAGAGTTACCTAATGCAGATACACCACCAGTAGCATAGATATGCCCAACATGAGTAACAGACTCTTGCGTTGTTGGGTCTATGGTATTTTCCCTATATACTTTAATAGTACTATCATCTGAGCTACTGTTAATACCAATCCTAACACCATTGCTAAACTCGATATAATCAATGCCTCCTGCTAATGGGCCTGTAACTTCATAATGAGGACTAGCTCCTGAAGTTAGTACAGGACTTCGCCCCCAAAACTTAGAAGCAGCATAAGCAGTCTTTGTAAGACAAGAACTAATATCTCCACCAGTTCCACTCTCTTCTGCAAATACCCAACCTGCATTAGTCCACTTTATAACACAGTTAGTTGGACTTGGAGTTCCTGGATTATTACCATTAGCTAAAAGACTTGCAAGAACACTACCAGCAGGGAAGGAACCTCCACCACCACCAGCATCTCCAAATCCCCAAGTACCATTATATACAATAGTCTGTCCTGAACCAGGAGTAGCATTATTAAGGGCACTTGATGAGTTTAGAGTACTAAGGAAAGTACCAAGGTCTCCTGAGCCAGAGCCAAGCAAATCTACTATATCAACAAGTAAGCTGCCCACTCTTTCATCACTGTTAGAACCATCTGGGTCTTGAGATAAGTGAGCATATCTTATCTCTTCGGCTCTTTGATGAAGTCCTTGTATAGTATTTGTATCTGCCATATCTTATTTCTTTTTAATGTTTTCTAATATACTGTCTATCACCCAAGCGTTTAAAAGCCTTGTCAAATTCTTTTACTCTTGGAATAAGAGAATTGAAGTATCTTGTCATACTCTCAGCCTCACTATAAGAAGGTGTAGAGAATTCAGTCTCTAAGGACTTAGCTGCAATAGCATAGGCTTGCTGAATCTCTTGGAATATAGGAGCTGCCAGCTTGCCAGAACGGAACTGAGCTGTATAGAACTTTAAGGTAATATAGGCTTCAAGAGCATCAAGATATACCTCATTGTCTATCAGCATAGGAAATCCATCATCATCTACCTGAGTGGCTTTATAGGCTATCTCTACCATTCCCTCAGGGAAAGAAGTATAAATAACCCTGCCTTGGGTCTTGAAGGCAAGCTCTCCAAAATGAGGGGCCTTAGGAGGAATATAGCCAAGCATGGGATCTGGCATTGGAGGCATGGGATGATTCATCATTCCCTCAGGGAAAGAGTCTGTCATGCTTCTCATGCAGATACCTGAAGGCATCTCTCTTACCTGGACTATGCTTACCAAGTCACAAGGTAATACTCCTCTGAACTGATGTATCTCTACCTGCTCTATCTTGTCTTGATAGAATTTAGGGTAGCCCCACTTCTCAATGAAGCGGATGGTATGTCTTACCACCTGCTCAAGAGTAAGGCTTCTCATGTTCTCATCATCCTTCAGGTTGTCAAGAACCCTTTTTATGCTTGTATATTTCAGCTCTTTTACCATATTGTATCTACTTTTCCTTGTTTGATATTCTGACTGAGTTTCCTCTTGATGAAGGTATTTACGTCAAAATGGTAGAATGACTTATTCTCAAACTTGGCTTTCCAAGAGTCATACCATATATAGTAAACCCACTCATTCTCATGTCTCAGCAGGATCTTCTTCTTTTTAGCCTCTTCATCATTCTCCCAGAGAAGCATGGTGTTATGCCAGTCAATGGGATAGGTATTCTTTACCTTGCCATCTACTATGGATACTCCCTTATGGCCTTTGCGAAGGATTAGGCTTCCCATCTGGTGAGGGAACTTAATAGAGATGCCATTGGCTATATTGTCTGCAAGCATGAGGTTAATACCTCTTATGATAGCATAGAAATCCTTTTCAGTAACAGGCTTGCCAATACCCTCCCAGCCATTCTTTCTGATGAGTTTATAAGCATTGTAGACTCCCCATGAGTCTCTGACCTTAGCCTTGCCACCTTTTTTCATTCCTAAATGCTGCATAACTCTTAACTCTTACTTGCTACCTTGGTTAAATCATCACTTGAATTGTTTCTGTCATCAATCGGTTTGTAGGCAGCCCCAGTAATGGCTTTAACCACCAACTCAATAAGAGGAGCCACAAGATGCTCTCTAATGGGGAATTCTGCATCAAGCACATCACATGAAACACTCTCACCAGAATCATCACACAACAGCTCCTGAGCAGCATCAAAATCCTCAAAAACAGCTACCATCCTTAGTTTCTTCAAGTAGAGGAACTGTGGGTTAGTACTCTTCAGGTACAAATGAAAGTCTGGTCCAAGTGACACATAGATGATGTTACGCAGGTAAGGGTTAGTACCTACATACCTCATTCTGTCCTTAGAGACATAGGATATATTGATGCCTTGATAGAAGTCTATTGGATAGACTACAGGAGTACTGCCATCAACTATCTTAGGGATAGCCTGCTTAGTCCACAAGTAATATCCTCCAGTACAAGGCTCACCATCAATAGCAGCAGTCTTCTCTAAGTCAAGACATATCTCCTGACTCTCAAAATCTGAGTAGGAATCCAAGGAGTTCTTGTATTTCTCCTGCTCCTTCTTGATGAGAAATGCCCTGTATTTCTTACACAGGAAGATGACATGCTCTTCAGTAATATAGCTGTCATCAGAACCTGTGAGCTTACAGAGGTCTAATATTTCATATATAAGTTCTGCTACTGTCATAATAGTATGCATTAAAAATCTGGCTCAAAGGTACAATATTTAATCATACCTTTAAGCCACATTAAGAAAGCCTTATACTTTGCTAAGTAAAACTATTAGTTGTCTGAATCAGCGAAGATTCCAGGGATTTCCTCAATCTGAGTCTTACCCTTTGCAACCTTAGTATCCTCAAGTCTCTGGATTCTACTCTTCTGCAAACCTCCATCATCATAGTAAAGCTCACTGTCAATAGTGTCAAGATGACTATCATGATTTGCAAGATGTGCATCATGGCCATCAAGTCTTGTACCATGCTCATCAAGTCTCATGATGCTATCCTCTATCAGAGCATCATTGTCAAGAATCCTCTTGTCAAGTTCTTCACTATAGCTCTCTTGGTTTTTAACCCTTGTAGCTAACTCTGTAATATCTCCTAATCTTAACTTTCCCATAATATTAATGTTTTTAATTTACTACTGTGCCTGTCGAATCAACCCAATTAGTACCATCCCACCAAATAGGCTTGCCAAGAATAGTATCATAGTATTCAAACGAAATATCAAGATTTGTTAACTCAGGCCTTTCTTCCGATGTTCCAAATCTGTTCTTATTTGCATCCCTATAGGCACAATAGTTTGTCACATAGCCTTCACCTTCTACTAGTGCTGGCTCATAATCATATGTATTACTAAAGAGAACAGAAGTTGACTTGTGCCCTGTAGCTGCATAGAAGAGCCTCCATACAAATGTACTAGTTCCTGATATAATAAATTTATTGAACGACACATCATCATAGTCACCAATATACAGGAATGCTGCTAATTCAGTTGTTATAGGATTATTCTGCTCATCAGAAGCTTGTGTTAACGTATATACATTATGCCTAAAAGAATTATATTGACCCAATTTTACTGGATAGTTTTTATTTTCCTGACTACGTCCTCCATTATCGGCAGTAATACGGTTAAAACTAATATCACAATAGTTACCCATGAGAATATTGCTGTTATTTGGTAAATTCTTACCATTCCCCGTAAAGGTTATAATATTTGACTTAATCACTGAATTGAGGTCTATTTTTAGATACCACAGTACTAAAGTATTTCTAACAAGACTACAATTATACCCAAGATATACATTGGGACATTCAAGATAACTGTTCTCTATTGTGTTAAATCTTGAACCACTTGGGCTGACTGAACTATATACTGATGATGATATAGTGTCTACAATAATTTTGGCATCACGGATACTAACATATCCATTTGGAAGACGCAAGTGCTTACAAATTATAGTACCTCCTATTACAGAACATGCATTATGTATTTGTACTGTTTGAGAGCTATTTGCGAGACTTTCTTCATTGCTTATGGCATTAAAAGTACAATTTGATACAGCAATTCCACGCTCTTCATGTGAGTTATCGGTATAAAGATAAGACCTAACAAGGGTCTGACCATTAAAAGTACAATTATTAACAGATATATTAATACCCATGATAATATTAGTCCATGAATCAACATTATCATGTCTCGCTTCACACATGAAATTCTCAATTACAGAATCTCTTACATTATAAGGTTCCGGTTCTTCTACCTGTACATTCTCATAAGGTTGAAGTACAATACCGTATGAACTATTATTAGTAACAGTTACATTTTTTATACTCAACCCATGTATATCAGTCCTTCGGTTTCCAATTCCGTATTTACATCCATCAATGATAACATTCTCTATTGATATATTGTCGAGACCATTTATCTTTGTGTTATGCATTGCTAATCCAGCACCATCCACATTTTTAATAGTAGTGTTTCTGATAGCAAAATTGGTGATGACAGAGTTTGCATTAGGCTCAATATCTATACCAGCTTGTGGGGCTGTTCCGTTGATATTACTGATATTGCAGTTATCGATCAAAAGATTTTCTGCTGATGTAACTGAAATACCCTGCCTTCTACCATTGTCCAGCACTAAATTTGTCATACTTACCCTATTTGCTGGCTTGGTTTTATAGCCTATATATATACAGTCCCCTGCACATTTTTCAATAGTTATATTTGATATAGACACATTGTAGCACTCATGGATGTTAATACCGTGACAGCTTTCGCAGGTGTTTACTGCCTTCCACTTACCACTTACAACTCGATAGTATGTATAGTTAGTAGTGGTATATCCTGTCTCACCACTTGGATCAATAGTATCATTAAACTTGTTTCTAACCCAGTAGACACTATCATTAGCAGCTGCTGTGACTTCCAAAGTTCCAGTAATTTGCTCGTTACCAGTATAAAGAACAATGTCTTTTGGAGTATTAGAGGCATTTGTACACATAATTTTATTTCCTAACGCTAAAGCACCAGTCTGGTAATCATGCTTAAACTTGTCACCCTCAATAACACCATTACCGTATATACTTATATTCTCGGAGCCATAGACAATGTTTACTACATACCCATAGTACAATGAATTCGGAATTAGCTTTATCCTACCTATAAGATTGACATTTGTATTACTGTTTATATTGATTGGAGCCTCCTTCTCAGCAAGACAACTGACATTATAAGTACCATCTTCAATGGTTACCACATTGTGAACAGCTGCATTGGTAAGGTTGAATGCCTGCTTCAGAACATTATTCTCCGTTGCATCACTAAACCAAGCAGAAGTAATATCAGGTACATTCCAAGTGCCATCAATGGTAATGCCTGAGAAGATAGCAACCTTTGGAGCTATAATCTTTGTATTAGTACCTACAAGCACACCATTGTTTAAGCTACCACCATCAAATTCTAAGATACATCTCTCTGGTACTGTGATATAATGGCTAATCTCAAGGGTCTCTTCTCCTTCAAGACTGCCAATATTTATAGTGGTATTTGCATCAGCGTAGATAATAGAACCTTTATTATATATCTTCTCTGACATAGAAGCATCGAGACCTACAGTAGCACCATTCAAATACAAACACTCTCCTGCCTTAAGCCTGATAGTATCATAATAATAGTACTGCTGAGTACTATCCAATATTTCCTCTGCTGCTGATTCTTCAACTCTTGCTTCCTCCAAGGCTTCCTGTGCCTCTTCAACACTTAACTCAGCAGCATAGACTTCCTGCTCTGCCTCTTCTATCTCCTCTTCAGTAGCAGTACCACTTTCAATCAAAGTATCAAGATAAGCCTGCTTTTCACTCAGTACAGCTTCTTTATTAGCCAGATTCTCACCAGCACTTACATAAGCTTCATGTGCTTTATTGTAATCAGATAATGCGGAGATATACTCATCTGTCTCAACCTGTGTCCTGTGATTACTATCAAAAGACAAAGTTACTTCCTTTGAACCAAGGTCAAAGTCATACTTGATGATATACTTAGTATCAGTACTATTTATCATATTCTGACTGAGAACACTCTTACCATCTATACAGCTTGGGGTTAGCACCACAGAGTCATAGGTAGTAAGGTCTCTGTCATAACAGCAAGTGCTTCTACTTATTATATTACTCATATTATATGCTCAGATTAAGGGTTATTTACAGCCTGACATCTTCAGATAGTCAGGATAAGGCACCAAACAATTAGTACCATAGAGACAATTCAAGGCTCTCTCAATAGTATGATAGTCCTCTTGGCTTATATATCCCCTATAGTCATTGTACATGAGATTAAAGAGGAAAATAAGCACAAGAAGACTGTTGGTACTCTTGTTGTTGACATAGCCCAGCTTACCAAGGGTACTAAAGTAAGTATCTATTGCATTATATACATAGTTATCCATGACATCCACAAGGTTTAGGTCCTTTATAGTTGATGCCATTAGCACCTCCCATTAAATTCTTCCAATAGCCAATAGCAGGAATCCAATGTTCTGTCTCAATACTCAGCTTTAAGGCTTCAAAGTTTAAGATGAAGTCCACGAACTGACTAGGTACTTCACAGGTATCTGCAAGCTCTCTGGTATAGTTCATTGCTGGATTGAAGAATGCTCCATAGTCAAAGGTAACACCAAGAGTGGTAGTTTCATCCAGAGTACATGGAGTATCAGGTGCAGGAATACCTGCTGTCTCAATGAACACAAAGAACATATTATGACTGAAATCCCTAAGAGAGAAATTCTCATTCATCATGACGGGTGTAAGTACCAAATGTAGTTCCTTGTTATTGATTACAGTAATCTCCGAATATTCCTGATAGAGGAAATGCAAGAAGTTTATGTCATCTGTGGAGTCCAGCTCTACATACTCATAGTTATTTTCACCATTCTGCTTATAGAGATAGAAATACAAGTGGTCATAGGAACCTATATCTCCTTGTGTCTTAAACATCCAGATGCCACTTTCCTTTGTATATCCCTTTTCAGCATTCTCATAGAGAACACCATCTGCCTTGAATAGTACATTATCACTATCAAGGCTGTTTGTATTAGGATTGAAGTTACTATTAGCTATGACAAGCTTTGGAGTACTATTTGGATTGATACCAAATGCAGTTGCAAACTTACCGCTAAATATACAACTAAGCATATCAGTATTCTCAGAAAGCAACAACTCAAAGCCTCCATAGGTATTGTCTTCACCAAGAGCAAGAACTCTTTCAGCAGAAAACACTATAGGCTTGTCATACAAAGACTCCAGCTTTGTTTCTGTATAAGGAGTGATTTCCTGCTGATAGATGAAATCTTCATAATGGTCAACACATTGAAGCTCACTAATCTGTTCTTCAGTACAGATGGTTATCTTCTTGAGATAGACATTATCAAAGTAGGATGCCTGATTGACATGGGCATCAATAAACATAGACTGCCCATTATCACTAATTCTTAGCTGATCGTACAGTACCATGATTCTTCTACTTTTTAGTCATCTACTTCTAGGGTACTCTTATCAGTAGAGTTATAAACCCAACCATTAGCAGTGTAGTCATAGGAAACAGTCTCAACTAGTCCAGCATCAACATAGGTAAGGCAAATACCCTCACCAACACCATCACCCTTGTAGGAGACATTGTAGAGGTGTTTCTGCTTACCAGTAATCTTGACAACAGAGTCACCACATTTCAGACTGTTCAGCAGAGAGCTGGGAATAGCTGTAATATCAGTAACCTCAGGATTGTTGTCTTTCTGGTCTTGCCACTTGCCATTATTCATCAGATACATGGCAAAGCCACCAGGAACAGGCTTAATCCACATGGCATTCTTTACTTTGGGAGCCTCACTTGATATAATAGGAATCAACTTTTGCATAACTTTAATTTTTAATTATTGATAAAAAGAAGAAGGGACAGGGATTTATTCCCATCCCTTCAGTTTAGTTTTAAAGATAAATACTATGACCAAGCTGCAATCAGAGTAGAACCATAAGCACTGTTGATAGCACCAATGACAAGATTCATCTTAGCATGCTTTGCAGCAGCATTGCCACCAGTGGGATCATAAGGAGCAACAATAGTGATATCTTTCTCACTGCGATAACTATTTACACCAGAGTCAGTAAATGCAAAGTGCAGTTCAAGCACATCATACTGCTTAGTAGGATCAACCAGATACTTAGTCTCAATGACATTAGGCCAACCCATGTTGCGGTACTGGTCTCCACGCTCACCCATGCAGAAGTACTCAAGATCTGCAATCTTCTTACCATTGCCATAGGCATCAGTACCTACAGTACCAGTATTGGCAACATCACTTACAGCACCCCAAATAACATCATCACCATCAGTGTAGACTGTCTGAGGAAGTGCCTCAAAGTCAATCATACGCTGCTGCTCAGTACCCAGAGTCCACACAGGCTCCTTGGCAGTAATGTAAATACCATCCTCACTACCAGAAGAACCAGCACTAAAAGTCAGATAGGGGTTGGTGTCAGCAGTAGCACCTACCTCACGGGAGAAGTTGTAGTTAAGGCTCTTTACCATAGCCTTGTAGAACTCCTTTTTGTCAGCAGCCATTGCAGCAGTAGCATGGACAATACCAAACTTGTAGTAGTCATCAATAGCTGAATCCAGATAGAAACCAGGAAGATGAATCTTCAACTCATAATCCTCACCAATAATAACATCACCACCATTAACATCAGAGTCAAGAGTAATCTTAACCTGCTTCAGAGGGGTAATCATGTCGGTAGCACTAACCTTCTTAACGGTGTCAAGGTTCTTTAGCTGAATGTAATCACTCTTCAGAGGACCATCAGCACCTTGGAAGATAAAGTACAACTCATTCTCAGGAGTCTTAGCTACCTTAGAAATAGTACCTGCGTCAGTAGACTGGCTTACATAGCCATTGTTGGCTACATACATCTGACGATTTTGTAACGTTGTAATGTTCATTTTACTTAAAGATTTAAATTAAACATAGCCTCAGGCCATTACAAAACCTTTGGCGTTACTTATTCTCGTTAATATTAATTCCTTTTGACTGAAGAGCCATTATAACAGCTCTATCAAGTATTCTTTGGTGAAGGCTCTCTGGCAACTCACATTCAGTTGGAGTTGTCACACCTTCAATAGCAGCATCAGCATCCATAGCAGATAATACAATAGGATTGGGCTTTCTCAAGTATCTCAAGTAGTAGGAACTTACAGGATACTTACAGATAATCTCTACATTGCCTTCTGACAGATCAAGCCTTAAAGCTCTTCTATCATTAGCACCTCTGAATGGATTTTTCTTAATCTTGTTATACTCATCCTGCCTAACTGGATAGACATCCATACTGGTCATGCTTTCACACTTACCATTGGAAATAGCTACGCTCTCATAGGTAATGAACCATACAGCAGGCAGTCTATTAGCACCATTTGGCAAGGTGAAGAAGGTACTGTTACTACCCATACCTATAGGTTTTCCATTAGAAGATTCAATTGGTCTAAGCTCTGCTTCTTCAAGCAATGGTGCAAGGTATCTTCTCAATTCCTCAGTCTGTTCAAAGCTCTCTCCATAAGGATTCTTGCCTGAATAGAGACTGATAACAATCTCCTCTTGGGCTTGAGTGAGGAAGACAGACTTCTCATGCTCATCAAACCTTATATCAGGCATGGTGTCACCAAAGTTACCTATCCTACTGTAGCTGTTGGAAAGAGTATCAAAATTATTACTGAAGTCTGAAAGATTCATAGCTTACACCTTATTATATATTACTCACTACGCTGACCAGTCTGAAGCATCACATTAGTATTATCCTGTCCAGTAGCTGTCCAAGCTGCCTTAGCAAGCTCTACAGCCCTCTGGAGAATATCCTCATGAAGTATGGGGTCTACCTCACATTCTGAAGAAATAGTACTTTTACCATCAATAGTAAGTTCGTCGAGGTCTCCAACAATAATTGGTTCAGGAACTCTGATATATCTTATTTTGTAAGAACTTACCACTTCACCAGGTCCTGCTATGATTTCCACAGTCTTTACAGCTTTGTTAGAGGAAATCCTACCAGTATTAATAAGTCTCCATACCTGATTCTTCACAGGTCTCTTAAAGGGCTTTGACATCAGTCTGGTGTACTCATCATACCTCAAAGGAATAACCTGCTTTCTGAGACCTCCTATCTTAACAGCTTCATTGATGACAATAAATACATCATCAGGAAAGTCATACACCTGACTCCTGTCATCAATACAGTCCGATGAAACTGTGATAGTTTCAATTGAATAAACCATAGTACCAGATGCATAAGGATAATTGTCAATCCTGGCCTCATATTCTGGGTTATCCGCAGGAAAAGAAGTTATGGTGACTCCCTCTACTGTTTCAACAGAATAAGTGCCTTCAGGAAACTCTACTTGGGAACCACCTATAACACTAACACTTATTGCATCATCATATAATGTCTGAGTCTGAGTTCCATCTTCTGAAGTACACACATACTTCTTTCTGGTTATAGTAGTTGAACTACCACCACTGAATGGGGTACAGCTAGACGTTTTCATCAGAATTGAGAAGTCAGCCTGTCTCTTGGCAGAGTCATCAAAGCCCTGACCAATATTGTTACCTTTACTGTTGGCAGTAAAATAATTCTTAACTATCTCTTTCTCTGCTTTTGTCAGAAAGAGACTCTTTTCATACTCATTCAGGCCAGGAGCCTGATTGGAGGTAATGTTATTGTAAAGGACATCAAACTGGTCTGAAAATTCTGGAATTGTCATAACTTCTCTTTCTTTAAAGCCTTTAGGTAGGGTATTACTCCCTACCCTTAGACTGTGGTTATTTATTCTTTTACTTTAGCTTCTAACATAAACTTAAGTTCTTGTCTCATAGGAGAGGTGATATACTTAGCTGCATTATTCAATGTGCTATTCTCACCCATCTCACACAGAGGATGACCATCTTCTCTCAGGTAGTAGAAGTCATTCCTCCAGCTAACAAGACCCTTTTCAACACTCTTCTTGATGAGTACCTTTGCAGGCAAATATTCATCCTTAAGTACTTCAAGAACCTTTCTTGGGTTGTTCTCAATAAGCTCACTGACCTTACCCTGAAGGAAATCAAGCTTAGTCTTTGGAGCCAAAGGTCTCTTCTCAAGCAGTTCAATGACAGTACGCAGAGTGTCTGCATCATCTTCAATCTTACCAAATTCCTTCCAGCAGTTCTTGGTAGCATCTACTCTCTTCAAGTTGGTTGCTGCCTCTGCATTCTCAGAGAGAATAACAAACTGGTAGGTAGCTTTTGGTCTTTCCTCAAGCTCTTGCATAGAGGGGCATATCTGGTCTTTGTTTGACAGAAGTACTTTATACTTGATGTATTCCTCAGGAACACTCAAATCAAAGTAGTTATCCTGCTTATGAAGTACTACTCTGCCAAATCCCTCAGGATTGCTGTCATCCCAGAAGTTGTTGTTTCTGTTATGGACACTCAGAGCATTATACTCAAGACCTAATATGTACTCCAGATAATCCTTCTCCTCTTTGGTAAGTACATTCTTGAAAGAACCATTGGAGAGACGTGGAACTGTAAAGGTTCTTGTTGCTGTCTCTGCCATACCTCCATAGAGGACATGATTCTTATTCTGTATCATCAGTGAGGGACGTAGGATATATCTTACAATCACTCTTTCTTTTCTCAAGCAGTTGACAAGACCCCTGTCTTGCTTTACCTCTGCCTGTTCTGTTTGTTCAGCTGCCTGCTCTACTACAGGAGCCTCTCCTTCTTCTACTCTTTTCTTATAAGCCATTTTAACTTCTCCTTTTACTCTTCTTTACTCTTCTTTACTAAAAGATTTTGGAGGAGAGGAAGTTAATCCTCTCACTCCATATCTTCTTTATATTAACCCATCAACATAGCAGGAATGATGCTCATTGTGCGGGTAGGATCCTTCACACATACACCTGTGATACACATCTTGTGGATGGTAGCACTATCCTCATCATGGCTCATGTAAGGATTACCCTTCTGGCCAGTGAAAGGATTGCGCAGACCCCACTGATAAGAGGTCATATCACCCTCATCACCCTTGACACCTACCTTGAAGATGTTAGGCTCACTGGTAGTACCAATATCAAAGATGTCATAGCGATAGCTGAATGCAGGACCACCAAGATAATGCTGAATCTTGTTACGGACAGGATCATCATAGTAAGGATCTACATCAACCTTGACAATAACACCATTAGGAGCCTGAAACTCTACAAACTGGAAGCCAGCAGTAAGGGCATTCTGGTGCAGGTTAGAGTTGGTCTTGCGGATAATAGCAGCATTGCCATCAGTTGGGAAGATAGCAGTCCAGCCACTAACAGTATCAAGTACTGCCTTGTGGAACTGAATAGCACCACGCTCACCAGTCTTCAGTACAAATACTCTATCCTTCATATCCAGCTTACCAGCTGCAATGCTGTACAAAGCATCCTCAATCAGCTTCAGAGAGAAGGTGTTGTAATACATGGTGTTGCTATACTCCATCTGCTCATACAGACCAGCACCCATGCGAATAACCTCACCAGACTTACCAATGTTCAGGTACTCACCATTCTTATTGCGGTTAGAACGACCAAAAGCCAACAGCTTATTCTTGGCATCAGCCCACTGCTGCTCAAGTACCCACTGCTCCTTGTGCATCCACATATCAACAACACGGATCTTACCAGTAGCTTCCTCTTCCAAGGGGATACCAAAGGCAAGCTTGTCATTAATCATAGCACCAGAAACCTTGTGCTGCATACGGATCTGGCTGAACTCATTACGCATAGCAGTAGGACTAGCAAAGGTAATGTCATCAACCTTACGTGACAACTCACGCTCAACAGGAGCATACTCCTTAGAGAATCTCTTGCCAGGCATCAGCTGTTCTGCGGGCATACCATCAGTATTACCAGCCATCAGTTCTACCTTGTAGACAGTGTTAGTACCCTCATTGCGGCCATCACCAAGGATACGCAGAGGATAGATTTCATTCAGTTCACCAACAATAACTGCACCATCAGCAAACAGGTTTTCTGCAAATACTACATAGAAAGGCTCTACGTTAGCACCTACATTAGAACCAGTAGGATCAGTAATAGGAGTACCATCAATAGTACGTGCCTCTACAAGAGGAAGGTTCTTGACTGCACTGCCTACAATAGGCCATGTGTACTCATCATCTGAATCAAAGTACTTAACTGGTAACTTTGACAGGAAGGTGTCCAGGGTCTTACCTCTGTGGAAAGCCAACAGCTGGGTAACCAGATTAGTCAGTTCCTGAGGCTTCTCAGCAAAGACACTGTTGAGGTGATTCTTCTTAGTTACACCACTCCATCTTGTGAAAGGCTCCTTTTGAAATTTACCGAGTTTTCCCATTTTCTAACTCTTTAAACATTAAACAATCTTTTTACTTAAAAACGTTATATTTCTTTGTTTAGAGAGCCAGCTTGAACCCACTTGGAATGATAGACTCTGGATCATCATTAGCCTTTGTTACCAGACTCAACTTACCACTAGAATCTCTTCTTGTACCATTAAGGGTCTGCTCTAATGCTCTCATACCTTTTCTAACTTCTTTCTTGACCTTTCCCTTCGCAAAGGACTCAAAGTCCTTGAAGTTATTAGTCAAAGCCATGAAGAGACCAACATACTTGATGAACTCAACAGGATTCTCCTGCTCATATCTCTGTACAGCTGTGAGATATTCTCCTGTCTCAGGGTCTTTGTAAACTGGCTTGGAGATACATTCAAAGGCTTTCTTTCTCAAGTCCTGACTAATCTCCATGTCACCTAACAGAGTCTTGTCTTTCAATAAGGAATCCTTCAACTTCTCAGTCTGCTTCTTCCTGTCCTCCTTTTGCTTGTCAGCAGTCTTCTGGGCTTCCTTAAGCAATTGATCATACTTGTCCTGAAAGAACTCCTTGTTGCTCTGAAGAGCTTCCTTGGCATCCTCAATGTCTGTACCAGCATCAATACTACGCTTGGTAAGCTTGTCTGCCCTCTCCTGAGAATAGCCTTTGTTCATGAAATCCTGAAAGATAATGTTGTATCTCAACTGTTCTCCCTTTTCACTCTCATCAGCTATCTGCTGGTCTGTAATGTGGTTGATGTTATTCAGGGTATTCTCATACATCCTGATGTCACTTGGCTCAACCCCATTCTCCAGAGCCTTGGCAATTCTCTGCTGTTTCTCATCAAATCTGGCATTAACCTCAGCTTCAATGAGGTCACTCAGTGCCTCTGCACTGTCTGCCTTACTAATAGTCTCTTCATCAAGGTTAGGGAAGATTCCATCCTCTGCCATAGCGTTGGCAATGGAAGAGTAGAAGTTGTCAGTTGGAGAAGTGCCACCACCATTATCATCGGTGGAACCTTCCTTTTTACCTTCTTGATTATCTTCACTACCTACGCTCTCTGGTTTAGTGTCCTCTTCCTCAAAGAGAGTACCCTTAACCTCAGTAGTTGTTGTTTCAGTATTTCTCTCTTGGTTTTCAGGAATCTCCTGCTCCTGATTACCTTCTTCCACCTGAGTCTCTTCTTCAGGGGATTCCTCAGTGCTAAATAAGGTATCAATCTCATTAGCATTAAGGATGTTAATAAAGTCTTCTCCCATGTTATCCTTCTCTTTTAAATTCAACTTATGGTTTCTACAATCTTCTTTGTGTGCAAAAGTACACAAATAAGGTCTTGACCTCCCAAAACTAATTATGGCCTTTAGCTGAACTAAAAAAGGCACTTAGAAAAGTGCCCATTCACAAGAGAAAATCATGCTATTTTAATGATTTACCAATAGGATTTCTTTCCAGGATAGTTCTTATCCCAGTAACTATCAGCCTCTAAGCCTGTGGGCTTTCTTTCTGTTTTCTTCAAGTCCCCCCGATAGAGTACAATCTTTTCTTCCCTATACAGCATTACCTGAACCAAAGCCATGATTCTATCATAGTTACCAAATGGATTCCATTGTATAAGCTCCTTGATTAAAGCCCTATTTCTAAGTAGGAAAAGATTACTTGTGGTTACTTCTACTTCATTACCTTCAGTATCAACCTCAATCTTTGTAATAGGTTTCAATAGCCAATCCCTAATAAGCCTAAATCCATATCTAATAATAGGTACAGTAGCTCTTACACCTTTACTATTATGTGTCATAATAAAATCTCCTATTAGATAACAATTATCTTTTGCGTCTACTGTAACACATTTTGCTCTTTCTTTTCCTATATACTCTATATTTGCAATCCCCGTCTGTTTAAATCTTTTCTTTGTAATTTTTTGTCTGGAAGCTTTTCTTTGCAGTTTAAATAGAGGAATGGTACTATAAAAAACTACTCTTTTGTATTCTCCATAATTATTATGTATAGATTGAATAGAGCAATTTATACCAAGACTTCTAGCAACCTCTACAACATCATTGCACAATTGCATTGATACTGTCACATACTCTGGGTTTCCTCCATACCCAATATGACCATCAGTATCTAATAGTCCTTGTAATAATTCTAATCTGTCTTCTCTACTACCATACTTATATATATCAGGAATAAATTTAGTGTGAGATTTTTTATCATATAATCCCAAGCCCTTTAATATCTTACCTATATTTGGAACTTCCCATTTATGATGCCTATCATCTATAGTCTTAAATTTGTAAGGGACATGTAATTTATAAGTTTCCATATCTTCTGGTGTGGATGTATAATAAGCTTGATTATAATGAGAATGTACAAAACATCCATCTCCAAGCATAATTCCCATAAAATAAGGAGGAAGAGGCAACAATTGTTTATGAAAATCTACCCCCTCGTTCTTTGGTATATAGTACTTACACTCAGCATAATTACCTCTACATCTTAAATACCCATTTTCTAATATATCTTTTGTTGTTATAATCTTTTCTGCATTGTCTTTAGTTATAACTTTCCAAAGATGGTTCTCAGATGCCCTTACTTTTCGACCATCCTTAAGTGTAATTTCATACACATCAGTTATGTCGTCAAAAGGAATATCCACTACAGTTGTTTCTGTCCCATAGGACGAAAATAACTTATCCCCAATCTTAATATCTCCCCATTTCTTTATTCCCTCTGGAGTGTACACTTTTTCTGAGTAAGGATGGGCTTTATTGCCGGTACCAATAGAGGTAATTAACTGCTGATCCTTTAAGTATTCAGGAGTATCTGCAAGTAGGTGCACACAATTCTTCATGCTGAAGTAGCTAAAGACACCTTTAAGGTTGTTCTCATAGAGACACTTGCAATTGTAGTATAAACACAGCAATCTTATTTGCTCATAGAAATCATTGGCATAAGGCTTTCTGCCAGTATATTCAGCTACAAGGGTATCTTTCCAGAAGTCCATGACATGAATAGATCCCAATGACATAGTATCAGAACCATCATCATCATAAGGGTCAACTCCTATACCATACCTATCATAAGGAACTTTACCACTGCTATCCTTCTGAGGATGGTCGTATATTTCTAAAGCACCTTCTACTTTATTATCCTTGGTAGGAAATTCCCTGATAGGAATCTCTCCAGTAGGCTTGAATTCTACTTCACCCTTATCATTCTGGAATAGAGTACCTACATAGACATTATCAAATTCATTGGGATTATTGTCTATCTGATTAAGCCTTTCATTCAGCTCAGTAACAGGGAACATATTACCCTGACTCCTAATAATAGCCTCCTGAGGAGTAATAGGGTATTGGGAGATACGCTTGGTAATAGCATTAATATCAGTACTACCATATTTAACCTTGTATCTATCCATGCAAATCATCTTCAAGGCTTTGGTAACATCACTATTACCATTCTCATCAATGCAGCTATCATCATAGTTCATATAAACTGGGTAGAAGAAAGTACTTTGCTTTCTGCCTTGCCCTTCCTTATCAAAGACATTTTCCAAACCATAAAGATTGTATCCATCAGGAGAGTAGAACATCTCAGCAAAAGCAGTAAAGTCACTTTGTTCATTACCAGCTGTGCCGTACAGTATAATCTCCCCGAATACAGAAGAACCTTGCTCTACTGAAGGTCTGATAAGTCCATAGAGGTCATTCAAGTCCTTGAAGATACCAGCTTCCTCAATGATATACAAAACACCACGGGAACCATTCAGCTTATCCTGATTAACACCTGATATAATACCTTGCACAGAATTCTTACTACCATAAGCAACATCACTACCTGACTTCTTGTAGCCCATCTGCCAAGTCAATTCCTGGAGACTACTTTTTAATCTCCTTGAAGCAAATTGGGTATTCTTAGCACAGAAATCTATATTATCAATGAATACAGTTAATATCTGGTTTACACCAATCAGTTTGGTCTTATCTGCTGCTGTGACCAAGCATTGCACATCTTGCTTATTGTTGCTAAACTCCCCAATGATAAATCTCTTTGAAAGCATGGCTCCGCCAAGTGTAGTTTTCCCTTTCCCGCGCGATGCAAGGTAAGCTGCATGGTGTTTCTTCTGTCTTGCCTGGAGAATATAATGAGAAGAGAGAAACTGACCATCCCATATTCTTGGGTGAGAAATAGTACGCATCTCTAAGCCATCATCTCTCTTTACAACAAGGTGCATTGGACAGTAGTTAAGCATCCAGTAATAATCCCCTGTTACCCACATGCCAGTATCAGGATTGGTAAAACCATCCCAACCCCTCCATCTTTCTTCCCTAATCCATCTACCAAACTCACTATTGGGATTGGCATTAGGCTTCAAGTGAGTATATTGATGCTTTGGGCTATTCTGCCAATTGATAGCTGCTTGCCTAAAATAATCACTTCCTTCAAGGATGGGAGGCTTAGTAACATCAATAATAGCCCTACCATACTCATCTCTAGGTAGCTCACTAACCAGAGGTCTATTAGGACTTACCATCCATCTAATGAATGGCACATTATTCAAAAAATCCCAGAATTGCTCTTGCACTTCAGCAGGGCATTCCTCAAGATGCAGATCCTTCAAAGGAGTCTGACATTTATTCCATACAACATTATCCATAACAACAATCTTCTACTTTCCTGCTGCAAAGATAAAGTGCGTTCTTTTATCACACAAGTAGCTAAAAACAATCCTAAGAAAAAGAGCAGACTATCAAGTCCACTCTTTAATCCAATCCCACATCACCTACTGTAAGCTCCTGAGTACCTCGCGCTTTCCCACTCTCAAGCACTTCGCTATCCACTTTCTTCTGAAGATTCTGCAAGGTAGTTACTATGCCTTCCACATTCTTTAGGGCTGCTGTAATAGAAGACACCTGATACATTGGACGTCCTTTATCATCAACTTTGGTAAGTATCTCAGGATCTTCCAAGAACTTACTTACTGTATCAGCCGCTTTTATTGCCGATGTAAGTAGTTTTTGGGAGGGGGTAATAGTAAGCTGCTTATAAATCCTCATAGCCTCTACTAACAATTCTGATGGTCTAAAATCTTCAGGAAGTCCTTCTTGCTCAATGACAGCCTTGCTCCTTTCATCATAATCTAGAATATATGAGTAAGAACTTTGGGGGCTTACCATAAACCATAGATAAGATAATTGCTGAAAGAACCTTTCTTTCCTTTCGGAACGATCTTGGTTATATAATCTCCTAATAGGTCTTATCAATAATGCCTCAGGAGAAACTTGCAATTCGTAGTTTTCAAAACTCAATAGCTTCATACTCTTCAAAATTTAAAAGCCCATGCCTGCTAATAAAACAGACACAGGCTCTTCTCCAGTTAACTTCTTCTACTCTTTAAGATTCCTTTATGAACAGATTACATGCTTCAATAATAGCAGTACCAACAATGACAATAGCAGAATTAATCAATGTGGCATTCTCAGGACTTGTGTAGGTTACAATAGCAACACCTATAGTTTGCAGGCCACCCACAATACCTGAAACAAGTGCAAACATTTTCTTACTCATAATTTTAATCATTAATACAATTACTTATACTTCTATTTCATACTCTCTAATCTCCCATTCCAGAACAGATCTCAAATAGTCGTATGCTCCAGCATTGCCTACTAGTGTTCCAGAAGAATTTAACGAGCTTTCACCGTGTATATGTTTATTATCTTTATAATACAACACCTCATTTCCATCAGTATATGCCTCTTCTTTCATTTTAGCTACTGCATCTTCTTTTAACTTAAAGAGCTTTATGTATGAAATGAAGCCCACTGCTTCCCTTTCATTTGGAGTATAGCACTCTGACAAAGCGTAAAGTTTCATTTAGCTTACAATAATCTTATTATCTGGAACAATAATACTATCTGCTTCAGGATCTTCATATCCCTCAAAAACAAACTCAATGTCCCTGTCTTTAAGCAAAAGGCATTCTACTGGATAGCCATCCTCACCATCAATAGTAACCCAAGGCAACTTATAGCCCACTACTTTATTCATGCCCATGTCCTCCTTGACTGAGTTAGGGTCATACTTAGTTACTTGATAGTCCTTTGGATTAATCATTACTTGGTCTCCTACTTTAATATCCCTTACCATTGAGCCAATAGCCATGACTTTCTGGTAGAGCTTAAGGTCTCCTTTCTTAGCTATAATAAGACCTCCTTCTTTCTCATCCTTTTCATATTTACTTCCTGTAACCAGGATGTTGGTAAACAACGGGTGTATTTCCTTAATGTGCAGCATTTTTCTTCTTTTTATATTCTTGGATTCTGTTATATGTATTTCTTGTTCTCTTATACCCTCCTAAAGTAAGATAAAACTTTCCTATGCTTGGTATGTTTACATTGGGCTTAAGATTTATTACCTCCTCTTCAGTAAGGTCTTGCTTGAGTGGTAGTGATTCTATGTGCTTCTTGACTGCTCTCCAGTATGCCCTATATATCTTGTTAACCAGTCTTTCACTAAGACCCACAGAATCAGCAATTCTTGATACAATCTCTTCATAGGTCATTTGATGAAACTATCTTTGAATAGAAACAATAACTGACAGTAACCATTATTATCCTTGCTAATTTGAGGAATTAACTCAGAGCGAATACCAGATTCAGTGATAATACCCTTGTTCCTAAGATTGCTCATAAGCACATAGAAATGCTCCAATGAGATCTTACACTCATCAAGTATCTTCTGCCTGGTATCATGGTTCATAAGAAGAGAATCTATCAAGGTGGCATCTGGAATCTTCTTTGACAGCTCAAACCTTTGCTTCAATAAGCAAGCCATCAAGTCAATCTCCCTAGGTGTAAGCTTGATAATAGGAGTCATGATAATACACCACCATTTGAAGAAGTTATCTTCCTCAGAACAGTTGATGTTAATCATATTGTCTGGCTTATGATTCAACCAACTCCACTTCTCCTTCTTCAGTTGAGAATCATTCTCCATATTATTCCTCCTTGTTATCCTCAGTAGCACTCTCTCTCTGCACAGGAGTCATGGCAATCTGTACCTCATCAATACACTTCTGAATGAAATCAGCATTGAATGAATAGTCCTTGCAGCTATTAGCAGTATTGATAACTCTCAACAGATAATCCAGTCTCTCAAAGCCAATAAGGGCTTGATTCATCTGATGGTTTTGCTGTCTAAGCCACTTGTTCTCATTGAACAGCTTATCAGCCATATCCCTAAGTTGCTCATAGGAAAGACTGGCATCATTATCAACCTTAGTATTAACTTGAGGTTCCATCTTAACCTCCTTGCTTTTGTTCTTCTGCTCTTCCATAATTTAAATTTTTAATTGTTATCCTTTAATATATTCCATCATTTTCAGTCTGAAATCTGTTAGCTTGTTATCCTTGATGATAGTATCAAAAAACAAAACTATTGAATCTGCTTTTCCTAAACCACCAGGGAACCTTGGATACAAGCTAAGTATGATACTCTTCCATTGCTTCAAGTTAAACAGCTTATCCATTAGCTTGTTGAGAGGTAATTTGAATACAGGGCTTCTCTTTGGGTCATTGCTTTTAACCACATACTTATGGCCATACTTCTTTTCATATAACCTGTCCCATTCCTCTACAGTAGCTTCCTTGATGCTGGAACACCCACAATCTCCACAATAGTCTATGTCAATAGATGCCTCATGGATAATCTTTGGTGAGAAGCACTTGGCACAAAAGGCTATTGGCTCAGAATCATAATCATTGATTTTTTCTTGTTCTGACATAGTTGTAGGGTTTACGCGCGTACATTATATATAATATAGGAGTACAAAGTCATTATCAGTGCGTAACACTTGTACTATGTCTTCCTTTTGAATCCCTTGAACATTAACCTCATCTGTAATGCCTCTTAAGGTTCTTGAGGAGAATGTTACTAATTGTTTTTTAGGCTTCTTGTCCATAGTAATAATTATTTCTTCCTTCCAGTACCTCTAGTAGTTGTCCTCATCTTAGCTGCACTCTGCATAGCATTGGCTCTCTTATTAAGATCTTTAGCTTGTCTCTCAGCCTCCTTAATAGCTCTACCCATACGGGCCTTATCACTCATAATCTCTTGATACCTCATCATTGTGTTGGCATCACTTTCAGCTTGCCATTTAAGCTCATCACTTGATACTTTCTTTGCCATAATCTCTCTTTTAATTTGTTATCCAATTAGTTTTCTTAATGTTATCCTGACAAACTACCTTAAAGTATTACTTTAACCATTGAAGATATGAAGCTGATTTACTTATTATTGTTTGCTGTTGCAAATATAAGAATTATAATTAGAAAAACCTAACATTTCTCTTAAAAACCTTTCATTTTTAATGTTATTTAAGGTTAATCAGTATATTCCATACCAAAAATAATACTTACCTTTGCTCCGTCATTAACATTATCCTAAAACTAACAAGAACATGAAGCAAAGAAGCATTTATTATCAGAGGTCTAATAAATGGGTTTACAGCCCAAGTCTAATTTATTATAGATTTATTAGAGATTTATTATGAATTCATTAGACCTCTATAGTATCTACAATAATAAGAAACACAAAAAACCTAATAAAATAAGGGAAAGTAGAGCATTTATAACTCATAAGGTTTTAATCCTACACTCTCCGCAATAAACCTTTGGTCACTAGGGGTTTGAATCCCTCACCTTCCGCTCGCAGGAGTTCAATGAGTAAATCGTTGAACTCCTTTTTTTGCGAAATTTCATTTCAGGTCACCTTTTCGAAGACAGGTTGCATTTGACCAGAAATCACCGCAATAATTGCAGGAAATCACGGCAACTTCTTCAAGAAATCACGGCAATAATTGCAAGAAATCACGGCAACTTCTTGAGGAAATCACGGTGATTTCTGAAGGTTATCTAGGTGATTTCTGAAGGAAAGAACGGTGATTTCTGAGGGTTTTCTACGCGATAACGGGGGATGAAGAATCGTAAAAAACTACTAAAAATTCCCTTTTAGTATTGTCATTTCAAAGAAAAATAGTTATATTTGCACAATAAATATCTTTATCCAATTACCAATATCTGCTATGAAAAGAGTAAACGTTTATGAAGAGGCTGACAGATGTCTGATGTGCCAGGACGCTCCGTGCACAAAGGCTTGCAAGACGGGTGACCCTGCGAGGGCTATCCGTGCCATTCGTTTTGACAACCAGAAGCTGGCCACGCGCTGGGTGAGCGCCTGCAGCGATGCTGACCTGGAAGCGGCCGAGCAGGCTTGCATCCATTACAACTGGCCCATTCGGCTTAGGGAGGTGTTGCGCAGCATCAGTCCTGATGAGGTCACGGCACCCTATCCCAGTCTTGAGATTGACTTCTGCGGCATCCATTGCGAGAATCCTTTCTTCTTAGCGTCCTCTGCCGTCTGTACCAATTATGAAATGGTGGCTCGTGCCTTCGAGGCTGGTTGGGCAGGCGTGTTCTACAAGACCATCTGCCTGCAGGAAATCAAAGAGGTGTCGCCCCGCTTCGATGCTGTACACAGCAATGGCACACATGGTGATTTCTATGGTTTCCGCAACATGGAACAGCTGAGCGAGAATCCTGTTGACATGGACTTCGACATTCTGCGCCGCCTGAAGCAGGACTATCCGACGAAGGTCGTAGTGGCCAGTATCATGGGTAATAGCGAGCAGGAGTGGTCGGAGCTGGCACAGATGGCGGAAAAGACGGGATGTGACGCTGTGGAACTGAACTTCTCGTGTCCACAGATGCGGGTGTCTGGTATGGGCAGCGACGTTGGTCAGAACCCGGAGTTAGTGGCCATCTATACCACCGTCGTGAAACGCGCCGTGAAGATTCCCGTCATTCCCAAAATGACACCCAACATCACGCACATCTCCCATCCTGCCTTGGCGGCCAGCTTGGGTGGTGCCGACGCCATTTCGGCCATTAACACCATCAAGTCCGTCACTATGGCTAATGACGCCCAGGTCTCTGGACAGCGCACGGTTTCGGGTTACTCCGGTCGGGCGGTGAAGCCTATCGCCCTGCGTTTCATCCTGGAAATGAAGGGGAACACGGTGGTCAAAGACCTGCCCATCAGCGGCATTGGCGGCATTGAGACGTGGCGTGACGCCTTGGAGTTCATACAATTGGGATGCAGCAACGTGCAGGTCTGCACCGCTGTCATGCAGTATGGCTACCGCATCATCGACGATTTGGTGCTGGGTCTCCAGCACTATATGGCCAAGCACGGCGTCAGCCGGTTACAGGATCTTGTGGACTCCCAGCTCTCCAGTTTCACCACGCCCACCCATCTTGACCGCTCCACAGTAATCTATCCCATGATCGACCGTGAACGCTGTGTGGGCTGTGGCCGTTGTGAGATATCGTGTAGAGACGGTGGGCATCAGGCCATTGTCTTTGACTTGGACACGCGCCAGCCCCGTATTGTTGGCACCAAGTGTGTGGGCTGTCATCTCTGCCGTCTGGTCTGTCCCGCAGGTGCCATTCACTCCAGCAAGCGCATCCAGAAGAAATCCTGAGATGTAACGACTCAGCGTCTTTATCTCATTCTCATTTTACGCGGACTTGGGGATAGCGCTGGGGAATGGAGATGACGAGGAGCTGATGGGCATCGGCAGAGCCGGTGGACTCGACGAACTGGCCCTGCCCTAAGGGCTGGCGGATGACAAGGGAACGGGACGGCGTGGTCAGCTGGGTGACGTCGAAGATGGCCTTGTCGCCGCTGCGCCGATAAGTATAATATATATAAGGTGTACGGACGGAGGCCGTCTCCCATGTCTCGGGGAAGTCGGGAGTGATGACGCACTCACGGCTGGGAGATTCAGACGAACCGTTGTCCTCGTTAGCGGATGTTTCTGTCAGGCCGAAGACGTTGTTGAGCACGCTGCGCGCCTCGGCGACAAGGTCGTCGTCGGCACCAACTGACAGAGCACTGCCCAGCAGATTGACACCCTCGTCGGGGGTATTGAAGACGTAGCGGGTAGCCATCTGGTGCATGGCGGTCTCGGCCTCGTCGAAGGCGTCGCTGCCGTTGCGGGCATCGAGAAGTTCCACGACGCCAGCGTCGCGAGAGACGTAGCACTCTTCGTCGAACGTGGCACTACCCTTCCCTACTACCTCTAAACGTACGGCATCGCTGAAACCGCTGACCAGGAATCGCCACAGCGTCTTGCCAGTCGTCGGCAGCGTGACCTGCTTCACGCGGACTACTGCCTGCGATCCCCACTTGGCATGCCGGTACTCCTGGCTATAGATGCCCTCGACATAGCGAGTTTCACATGTATCAACGGCATCCAACGCTGTGCCGTTGATGCGGAACATGCTCTGCGCCGACAGCGTCAGCGTCAGCAGCAGGGCAGAAAATAAGGCTACTCTTCTCTTCATAGAACAATCATCTGAACGGCTTCTTGCCGCAATTATGGCGCCAAAGTTACACATTTCTTCTGACATGACCAAGCGTCAGGGCAGAAAAAAAACCGGGTGTCATCGCGACATCCGGTTTCCTAAAACAAACTACTTAAAAACTAATCTACTAAAACAAATCAAAAATATCTTTATCTACGGTGCAAAGTTAAGCAGTATTCCCCTATTATGCAAGCTTTTACAAGAAAATCGAGCACTTTTTTGATTTATGTCAACCCGTCAAGGCTTTCTGCATCAAGACTACTACCATTTTGTCAACCGAGGTTTACAAAAAGCGGGGGTGACATCATGCCATCCCCGCAATTATCATTTCTTTAATGGATTACATCATGCCGCCCATTCCGGGGTTGCCCATCGGCATGGCGGGCTCCTTCTCGGGCTTGTCGGTGATGAGGCACTCGGTGGTCAGGAACATGCCTGCGATAGAGGCAGCATTCTCCAGGGCCACACGGGCAACCTTGGCAGGATCGACGATACCGGCCTTGCGCATGTCCTCGTACTGGTCGGTGCGGGCATTGTAACCGAAGTCGCCCTGACCCTCGCGAACCTTCTGGACGACGACAGCACCCTCACCACCACCATTGATGGCAATCTGGCGCAGCGGCTCCTCGATGGCACGAGCCACGATGTTGATACCTGTCTGCTCGTCAGCATTGGCACCCTTCACAGCCTTCAGGGCATCCAGGGCGCGGATGTAAGTGGTACCGCCACCAGCAACGACACCTTCCTCGATGGCTGCACGAGTAGCGCAGAGAGCGTCGTCGACGCGGTCCTTCTTCTCCTTCATCTCCACCTCGCTGTTGGCACCGACATAGAGTACTGCCACGCCACCTGCCAATTTGGCAAGACGCTCCTGCAGCTTCTCCTTATCGTAAGAAGAGGTGGTGAGCTCAATCTCCTTCTTGATCTGGGCGATGCGATCCTTGATAGCCTGGCTGTCACCGGCACCGTTGACGATGGTGGTATTGTCCTTCGAGACAGTCACCTTGTCACAAGTTCCAAGCATCTCCAGGGTAGCCTGCTCCAGCTTCAGACCCTTCTCCTCGCTGACAACGACGCCACCAGTCAGGGTAGCAATGTCCTCGAGCATGGCCTTACGACGGTCGCCAAAACCAGGAGCCTTGACGGCACAGATCTTCAGACCGCCACGCAGACGGTTGACAACCAGCGTAGTCAGAGCCTCAGAGTCAACATCCTCGGCGATGACTAACAGGGGACGACCGCTCTCGGCAGCAGGCTGCAGGATGGGCAGGAAGTCCCTGATGTTCGAGATCTTCTTATCATAAATAAGGATGTAGGGGTTCTCCATGACGCACTCCATCTTCTCATAGTCGGGGACGAAGTAGCCAGAGAGGTAGCCACGGTCGAACGGCATACCCTCGACAACGCCGCTGTGGGCGGCGCGGCTCTTGCTCTCCTCGAGGGTGATGACGC